>Ga0302321_100000012_pt1 | contig 210163 bp, 160 predicted proteins | sample Fen_T0_1_FD_202505 | JGI IMG/M metagenome (GOLD analysis project Ga0302321, IMG submission 202505) | Peat permafrost microbial communities from Stordalen Mire near Abisko, Sweden - Fen_T0_1 | ecosystem: Environmental > Terrestrial > Soil > Wetlands > Permafrost | place: Sweden: Abisko...
GCTGGCACGGGACTCCGTCCGACTGCCAACGCGTCCTGCGCCCGTTGCCAGTATTGTTCCGGTGGAACGTGAAAGTGCACTCTCGCTTTACCGGGAGGCAAGTCAGTCGCGTCGCAGTGGGGATGTTGCTCGCTCGATCTCCATTTTTCGCCGTCTTCAGCAGGTGTTTCCACATTCACCGGAGGCACATTTGTCCAATGTTGCTCTTGGCGGCGCCTTGCTCGAGTCCGGTTCTGCTCGCGAAGCTCTGCTGCAATTCGATCGCTACCTCGCGGCCAGTGCCAATAAGAGCCTCTCCGCCGAAGCGCTTTACGGCCGCGCCCGAACATTGGGCGCCCTTCACCAACGCGCTGAGGAGCGAGCGGCATGGTTGCGATTGAGCCAACAGTTCCCGGGGTCGCCCTACTCCGCCACCGCAGCGCGTCGACTCCAGTCCTTGGAGTAGTGCGCATCGTGACTCGTGCTGGTACGCCATCGAAAAGTTTCGACCGCCGCCCTGGGATAAGGCGCCTAGCTTCTGCGCTGCTGCAATGCCTGTGGTTCGCGATGCCTGTGCAGTTGGCCCTCGGCGCAGACTCGCGCAGTTCTGCGGACACCGACACTTCCGCCGCGGCGACCGGCAAGAATTTCGAACCCCGGCCAATCGGCGAAATGTACGTGGTCGGGACTCAGGACCAATTCGAGAGTTTGCGCAACGTCATCGGTCGAGACCGCGTCGGCCCGATCAATACCCATTGGTTGCGACTTGAGCGATTCGAGACGGAATCGCTGCTTGCCGCTTCGCGCTCGAGTCGACTCGACGCTCGCTGCTGGATTGACCTAAGCGTGGCCGGACGGGCATCGCTCTACTTCGCGGATCGCGCCTCCGAGCGTTTTCTGGTGCGCGAGCTCCCCCTGTTGAATGGCCTGTCCGAACTCGAAAAGGAAACGCTCGCTCAGATTGTCGAAATGAGCATCGAAGCGCTCATCGACGACGCAACATCGGGCCTCAGCCGAGCAAACGTCCAAACACTCCTTCTGGCACGCTCGCACCAGAAGCTGGCAGACTCGCCGCAGGCGGCTTCACCCATGCCGGTAGTTACTACGACTCCCGGCGTTCGCTGGCAGCGTATCGTCGGTGCCTATTATCAGCTCGAATCGCTCTCGCCGCAATTTCCTTGGGTTCATGCGCCTGGCGCCGAGATTGGCATCGCGCGCAAGAGCCGACCGTATAAGCTTGGTCTTGCGCTGCGCGTTGGTTATCAACTTCCGGAGGTCTACCGTGCCGAACTGGCAGGTCTTCGCTTGAGTGCGCTGCGCTTGCGATCGATCTTGGCTTTCGACGTGGCACTCGACACAAGCGCCCAAGACGAGGGACAACCGGCGCCATACTTTGGGCTCTTGCTCAGTATCGGCGCCCAACTACTCACTGCCCAACCCGTGGTCGGCACGGTGACGGGTCCAACCACCGTCGCACCCACGACTTCGCTTTTTGTGCCGACCTTTGGTGTTGGTTGTCGCGCCACGCAGCCAATGGGCAGCCTGGCGATGTCGCTTGGCTTTCTGGCCGATGTTGACCTCGAAACCGTGACCTACGAAGTCGATCGAGGTGGCACGCGGCTCGTGGTTGCCCAATCCCATTCGGTTCGGCCAAGTATCGTGCTTGAGTTCGGCTGGCTCTAGTGCTGCGCCCACAGCCATTCTGGTAGCCCGACAGGTTGAATTGCGTCCTGAGCCGATCCCTTTTCCCCCTCAGCCCCTGGCAAGCGGTCCATACGGCTACTAACTCGCGCGGAAATTGCGCACTCTTGTATCCTCTTGTATCCCTTTTGGGCACCACTGACTCGCACTGCGTTCATTGGCCGCGCCGGGACTGAAGCGAGCGGCCCTAGTCGCCGTATAGTTGGAGGAGCTATCGAACGCACCCCAAACCTGACCCGGGTGGCCATCGATTGCGCCCCATCCTGTGACATGCTGAGGTCCCTCATAATCGTCTCAATACAGATCTCGCTCGCTGCCGTGGGCTGTAACCTCGTCGGTGCTAACAAGGCGACGACTCACAAAAAGAAACCGGTCTCTGCGGCAAGTGCTAGGGCCAGCGCTGTTCCATCGGCGTCGGCTCATTCAGACCACGCGGCGGCAACTGCTCCGGTAGGATCGGGCTCTGCGGCTCCGAACACAGGCAAGCCGCGCTATGCATTGCCCTTCGCTTGGGAAAATTCCGACAACGAACCGCTCGCGCGCACTCGCGAGTTCGCGAAGGACCTCTTGCGTGACAACCAAGAGTACATGAAGCGCGGCCCGAAATTCTTCGAGGCCTTTGCAAAGGCGCAACACCCCCGAAGTACCGTAGTCACCTGCGCGGATTCGCGAGTCCAGAATGCCGCTTGGGACGTTACGCCAGAAAACGACGATTTTACGATTCGCAACATCGGCAACCAGTTGGAAACGTCGGCGGGTTCAGTCGAGTACGGCGTTGAGCATCTTGGCACCGCTGTATTGCTCATCGTCGGACACACCGGCTGCGGCGCCATCAAGGCCGCGATGAGCGACAAGACGGATCTCAGTCCAACCGTGCGGCATGAGATCGACTCGATTGCCTTACCGAACGAGTTCATTGGTCAAAGTTCCGACGCCGCCTGGGCTCAGGCCGTCGTCGCAAACGTGCACGCGCAGGTCAAAACTGGGCTCGATCATTTCGGTCGATACGTCGCCGAAGGGCGCCTGACCGTCATTGGCACCGTGTACGACTTTCGCAATGACCTCGGCAAAGGAGCTGGAAGGCTCACGATCGTAAACGTTAACGGCAACGCCGAAACGCCACGACTCGAGGCGTTCGTCCAGGCAGTCACTGGCGGGAGCAAAGGCGCTCGCTCAGACAGCGCGCCGACCACCGCAACCTCGCTCGACACGACTCGCAGTGCTGAACAGATTGCCAAGACGATCGAGGATTTGCCAGGGCTCAACGTAGACCACCCCCAATCCGAACACTAGCGCCAATGCCCGCAGCAGAGTTTCCCTCAGCCAGTGGCTGCGTCGGCGCGTCTGCGGATTGTTGGCCTAGCGAATGGCGGCACTCACGCGACTGCGGATTGCCTCGAGTATGGTTGTGGCTCGCTCGAGTCCAACTTCTGCAACGAGCTCGACGAACCGCGCCTCAGTGGCGCGATGGGCAACCAAATCTACAGGTGCAATCGCACCGTCGAAGCGCCCCTCGGCCCGAGAGCCTCGTCGCGACGGTGGTAACGCTGCATCGTCCAGTCCGTCGTCGAAGGCGTGCTTGACGGACTCGAACGAATCGGCCGCGGCGTCTGCCTCTTCCGAGACTCCGTCGTCGGCTTGGTTCTCCAGAAGGTAGAATACGTAACCGAATTCATCCCCATGCCGCTCGTAAATAGCAATTTCACGTTCGGCCTCGTCGACGACTACGGACAACTCCGGTGAGGGCTCCCCTTCAGCGCGGAGCGCAGCGATTCGTTGCTTCAACGGTCCGTAGTAGGCCGTCCAGTCCTTGTTGGACAACGTGATGGTATCGATCACGCAATATCCAGCGCGTTCCGCAGCGGCACAATTTCCTACGATGGTCCGCATGCCAGGATAAACCGACGACCAGTATTCTTTGGTTTCATCGCTGGGCGCATCTCGCACCCAACTCAATTCGGTGACCGCGGCGCGCCCGGCCCTTTTCAGCAGCGGCCTCCACTGGGTGAGAGCAGCCTCGAAGCCGAGGACATATGCGGCGCCTTCAGACCAAAGCAAATCGAAACTCGCGTTTGGTTCTTGGAGTGCCGCGAAATCCGCATGTCGAGCCACGACTAGAGCATCGAGACCTTCAGCACGGCTTCGCTCCTTGAGCGTACGTAGGAAGGGCTCATGCGCGTCGACTGCAATGACCTCAGTCTTAAGTCTACGCGCCAACGTGATCGCTGAAGCCCCATTGCCGCAGCCCAAATCGATGAGGCGGGCATGACGTGGAAGACGACCCAAGCGGCGCAATGCCTGGAGCGTGGATTTTTCGGATCCCGGCGAGTTTCGCGGAAGTCCTTCGTGAAGTCTGAAGAGTGCTTGTTCGATCGACATGGCAGCGAAGTGTTCTGCCACTCGGTAGACCAAGGCCCCGAACGAGGCAAGTGTCAGCCCGGAAAAACTGTGGAAAACGCCCAAGATTCACGCTTTGTCCCGCGTTTCCCGTCTTACTAGCGGCGCAAATCGGCCATCAGGATGGCTCGATTGACTAGTGTTCTACCGACCGGTTCGGATGGCCTGCTCGGCGGTGGCTCCGGCTTGCACGCAAAGTTCGAACAATTGTTCGCCGTCGAGCTCCACACCGCGCAACCCCAAGGGGATCTCCATCAATCGTTCCGCTGCAGCACTACGATTTCCGGTCTTACCAGCCCAAAGCACGATTGCCCCGCAGAGCCGTGCCAGCCCCAACACCCGAGCAAGCGGGTCAACCGTCTCCCACTCGGCGTCGGACTCCGTACCGACTGCGGCACATAGCGCTTCGGGAAGGCGGTGCCGCGTCAAGAACCTGCCCCCGATAAGATAGGAGGAACCACCATAGCGGTCGCGCTCCAACCGATTGCGGTCGTCAAGTGAACTCTCTGTTGCAGCCCAAATACGACTGTACTCTTTGCCGTCTACGGACAAGCATGCCATCGCGCCAATTTCCGCAAGCAGGCCACCAGTGAAGGCTACATTCGGTTGCACTCCGCCAAACGTCTTGGCCATCCGATGCGCCACCGCCCCGGTTACAACCGATCGATCGTGCAGATTGAGTAAAAGTTCGCCGCGATTGCGAAATGCGGCAAACAGCGACATTGCTGCCGCCATGTCGTGCAATTCCCGAAGGCCCATGCGCATCACGGCAGTCTCGAGGCGATCAATATTTCCTCCACCACCATAGATGGCGCTGTTGGCAATTCGCAGGACTGCTGCGGCTAGTGCGGGATCGGTTGCAATGACTCGAGCCACCTCGGGGATGCTCGCCCGATCGCTACCGGTTAGCTCGAGAACCCGTGAGGCGGTCTTGGGCAATGGGCACACCTCCGTAACCCGATCCAGCAGTTCATCAATACGATCCACGGTAGGTCACCGTAGCGCGACCCAGCCTCAAATCGCAAGCAAGCTGTGCCGGTTGGCCATAGGATTGCAGCCAATCCGCCGGCACCCATGCGCCGACGGGTATTCGGCTTGCTGCCACTGCCACCAAGCGCTACGGCGACCGAGCAATGACCGACCTCATCCCCAACATCCTGGCGAATCGCTATGCAAGTGCGGCCATGCGCAACCTCTGGTCACCAACCCACAAGGTGCGGCTCGAGCGAAGGCTTTGGCTCTCGGTCCTGCGCGCGCAGAAGCGACTGGGCCTCGCCATCTCGGAAAGAGCTATAGCTGACTACGAACGCGTGCTCGAACAAGTAGACCTCGAAAGCATTGCGCGTCGGGAGCGAGTGACACGCCACGATGTCAAAGCCCGCATCGAGGAGTTTTGCGATCTCGCCGGACATCAGCAAATTCACAAGGGAATGACGTCCCGGGACCTTACGGAAAACGTAGAGCAACTCCAGGTATTGTCCGCGCTTAAGCTCGTTCGAACCCGGGTGATTGCGGCACTTGCTCGCTTGGCACAACGGGTCGAAGAAAACGCCGACCTCGTGTTGACGGGACGCAGCCATAACGTTGCAGCACAAGCAACGACCGTCGGCAAGCGCTTTGCCAACTTCGGAGAGGAATTGCTGATTGCCCATTCTCGGCTTAGCGAACTCATCGAACGCTACCCGCTTCGTGGGATCAAGGGTCCGGTAGGTACGCAACAAGACATGCTGGACTTGTTTGGGGGCGACTCTACCCGCCTCGATAGCCTCGAAGCAGAAATTGCAGCGCAATTAGGGTTCACCCGAGTCATCCCGAACGTCGGCCAGGTCTATCCGAGATCGCTCGACCTCGACGTAGTTTCCGCTTTGGTCCAAGTAGCAGCGGGTCCTTCAAGTTTTGCTACCACGTTGCGCCTGATGGCAGGGCAGGAACTCGCAACCGAGGGGTTCCAGCCGGGGCAAGTGGGCTCTTCAGCGATGCCGCACAAGATGAACGCCCGCACGTGCGAGCGCATCAACGGCTTCTGCGTGATCTTATCCGGCTACCTAACGATGACGTCCTCGCTCTCTGGTTCGCAATGGAACGAAGGCGACGTTAGCTGTTCGGTAGTTCGGCGCGTAGTTTTGCCCGATGCGTTTTTTGCTATCGATGGTCTGCTCGAGGCGTTCTTGCATGTCTTGAGTGAGCTTGGCGTTTACCCAGGCGTTATCCAGCGCGAACTCGATCGCAATCTGCCCTTCCTATCCACGACAAAGCTGCTGATGGCTGCAGTCAAGCGCGGCTGTGGACGTGAAACGGCTCACGAAGTCATTAAGGAGCACGCTGTGGCAGTGGCCCTCGGGCTTCGCGAGCAGGGGCTCGTGCAAAATGATCTCTTGGAGCGGCTTGCCGCAGATCCACGGTTACCAATCACACTTGACGAACTTCGCGAGCTGCTCGCGCGACCGCTCGAATTCGTCGGCGCCGCGCCTAGTCAAGCTCGAGATTTCGTCAGACGTGTGGATGCGCTCGTCAAGGCGAACCCCGAAGCCGCAATTTACGTACCTGGGGAAATGCTTTGAAGCCGCCACGGTTCGAGCCAAAGGCCGCAGCCTTCTACCATCGCAGCTGACCGGCTACTGGTCGTCAATGCAATTGTATATGGCTCTCCACTGAGAAAGGACTGGGGTTGCGCTCGCGTTTGGCACAAACACCACTTCCACGCGCAACCACTTCTTTGATGACTGAGGAGGTTCTGCCATACGCAGGAACTCCGCAACCGTATGGTTTGCGGCAGTCCATCTGGTCGTGGTCGCGTCCGCCACACCGATCGTCGCGAAGCCTTCACCCGGCAGCTCCGCTTGCGTATCGGCAGTCGCAGCGTAGAATTCGAGACGCGCCCCGTTTGGAACCGTCGCTTGCCACGAGAACAATTGCCAAACGGTCTGCTTGTCTTCAGAACAATCGGATACGAAATCCCTGACAAACAAGTTCGTTGCAAGTGCCGGTGGGTCAGGAACTTGCGGTACGGACAACTCCCCAATGCACTGGCTAGCGCTAAACAGTAGGAACTCGAAAGAAAGCTCTTCGGGCGTCAATGTGCTACTGGAGCCGCACCCCGTTTCTGCTTGCGCCGGAAACGTCAGACAATCGCAGTCCGGCGCTGGGTTGGTTGCTGAATAGGGAGGCGCATTGCCACAGTACTTTGAGAGGCGAGCGTTGTTGGGTACGATGCAATTGGGTTGGCTCGCATGCCCAGAAATTACTGCCGTTCGCCCGCACTTCTGGTCGGCGTCAAGCGGCGCCTCGAACTGATACATCCCAACAAGTCCTCCGCCCCAGGTTTGTCCTGTGCTGCAGTCATAGGCATCGTCGCTACCTTGCAGGCAGGGTTTTTGCTGGACGGGCGGATTGCGGGTGGCCGAAGTATCTGACGCAAATCGCTGTATCGAAGTCGAAGCGCTCGAAAGAAGCCGCGTCACTCCCCGTGCGGAACGCACTCGTCGCACCATCGGTGACCAATTCTGCCATGGAATTTGATATCCGTTGTCGAACGACGATGCCCCAACATTGAGCGCCCAATCCGAGAACAATTGCCCCAATGTGCTGCTGGCGTCAGGGCTGAACATCAATGCCGGATAGCCCCCAACAGCACCACTCGCGAGAGCATCGAGCACATTGCCGCCAGAATTCAGGTTGTCGCCAAACTGATACTGCGCGGGCGCCAACGCGTTATAGTTACTCGAAAACGCATAAGCCCAGTCGAACCCCGGCGCCATTGCAGCCCTGTACGTTGCAATGGCAGCTTGAAATGGCGTATCTCGCGCGGCATCGTATGGCGAAACGAGTGGAGCACTTCCCAAAGGCGCCGCAAAGTCCGCCCTGGTTGGCGGGAAGTAGTTTAAGTGTACGAAGTCCAATGATTGCCAGTGCGTCGCCAGGAGACGTCCGCCAACGTCAACGAAGGCTTTTACCGTGGCACGTTCGCTATCGGTTGCCGCCGGATCTGGCCAACTGTTGTACGAGGGACCGGAAGCGTACGGACTGTGCGCATACTCCAAGCCACGTACCCGATCATGTTCACCGTCGCACGGCGCGATGAACATGGAGAAGTCGTTCAGGCGCGGTGCATTCGTGGAATTGGTACGCGACAGCAATCCGCCTGCTCCGAGGCCGGCGCCACCCGCAACCACATGCATTCCATTTCCGTTGAATAGTTGGAGACGGCCAGACCCTGAATCATTGGTGAATTCGCTGTCATCAATGCCGATACGACGCAATGCGCATTGCACAGGATCCGCAGCACCCAACATCACCGCTGTCTTCGGGATGTCGCCTTCGCCGCTGCATGTCGCACCAATGCAGCGGCGCTGTGTCGCTGGCAACCGCATCCGTTGCGCGCGATCGTCGGGCGCAGTAGGTTCGTTCTCATCGATGGACAGGGCAATTCGACCCTCGTCGTTGCGGCAACTCTGGACCCAACGGGTCGTTCCTGAAGGAATTGGACCGACGACGTACTGCCGTCGCCACCGACCAACTTGTGCCACCACCGCGAAGCTCCGCCCGCTCGGAACTCCACGCAGCGAGAAACCGCCCAACGCATCGGTTCGAACCCACACGCTGGGAGTGCCGCTCACCACGGAGTCGCACGTGTCGCAGCCAACCCCTTCTGCGAACGGGAGAACTGCGGTATTGGGCACGTACACAATCGCATTCGGGACTGCGTGCTGTCCTGCCGGATCGAACAATACGCCATTCAAAGTGGACTGCACGAGGCTCGGATCGTCACAGCCAGTACCGACACACTCGGTACAGGTCGAGCTGGTGGAGGGAGTCGACTGAACGACAATGGCGCTGCCATTGTTGCATGGATTGCATTCGGCCATCGTCCCGTCGTAGTTGGCCACCAAAGCGCGACTGCCGGTCAGGTCTAGCCCAAACGATTGGCTGTTGGCGGCATTGACATCGATGCAGGCACCGGCATCAATCTTTTGGTCGGCAGACAAAAACAGTTCGATGTAACCACTGTTGGGAAATCCACTTAGAAGACCCGATGCACCCGCTGGTGTGCACGCGGCGACGCTGGCGCTTCGCGTGTCCACGCCAATCCGAACGACACCTGAGGTAAGCGGATTCGTTCCCCGATTGCACAGTGGGATATGAAAATTGTCGTTCGGGTCGGCGAGATCGATACACGCCTTACCTAGCGTCATATCGGCCGAGCATGACTGATTCGGAGCGGTACACGGTTCAGTTCGTGACCGGCAAGTTCCGCCGACGCACGCCATATCGAACACGCATTGATCGGTGGTAATCGAGCAAGTCGTCGGCACGCGTTGCCATTCCGGGGGCATCTCGAGGTACGGCAATTGGCTACTGGCTCCGGAGTAGCTGCACAACGGACAGACGCCTAGGCCAGTTTCCATTGAGCAGAGGCCTTCGGGGAGACCGGTCAGTCCCACGGCGGTATCAACAATCTGACGGCAAAGCGGATCACACGGATTTTCGTCGACACAACTTGCCATTTCCCCAAGTGCCAACGGCTTAGCCGCGCTCGCGCGTTGAGCCGCAACCTCTACCACGTTACCCAGACACGCACCCCAAGTCCCATCTTCGCCACAGCGACGCACCCCCTGCATGCAGGTAACGTAGTTGTCGGTACGGCTACGCAACTCGCCGCAATCGACTAGCGTCCCGGGTGAGTCGCAGGCACAACTGATGTTCGGAATATCGCAGGTGACGCCAGCGGTGTGTCCCGAAGCCACAGGTGACCCCCGATATGCTGGGAGCGTCTTGCGTTCGGCACAGCCCATCGCTGCAATGGCCAACGCGGCGATCAGCGCAATCCGCTGTACGACATTGGCGCATCGTGTCGGTCTGGTTCGTTCGCGCATGTTGACTCAACCTCGATTGATCGAATCGTCTGCCGTACCCGGTAAGCAGAGGCCGCGGCTCGGCGGCCGCAAAACCAAGGCCTAGCTTAGCGGATTTTCTAACGGTAGCCGCACCTGCGGCAAAGGCTGCGGCGGAATTGGACGGGGCGAGGCCGAGACGTTGGACATCGGCGATGCGACGTCATGGAATCGCTATCGAATCTCCTGCACAGACCGAAATGCCTATCTCTTGTGGCGCGGCTGTGGCCATAAGGCCCAAAGCTCGCCCGTCCGGCCGAATCAACAAGTGAGTGCTCTGGTATGGCCGAGGTCCCCAATTGCCGCGCCATCCGCGCCTGCGTGTGTCCATCCGCGCCTACGTGTGTATTTTCGTCGCTCCTCGGTGATGCTAGCTTGCGGCAGAAGGCGGGACTTCGCCCACCTGACACCCACTTGCTTATCGTGCGATCTTACGTTCCGAGAGCGAAACCAAATGATTAAGCTGCTTCAGAAGTACGGTTACCGTCCGCGTCTCGCCGTGTGGGAATTGACGTTGCGCTGCAACCTGAGCTGTCGTCATTGTGGCTCACGTGCCGGGCGCGCGCGCGACGATGAGCTTGGCTTGAATGAAGCACTCAGTCTGGCGGACCAACTAGGTGAGATGGGTTGTCAGTTTCTCACGCTTTCGGGTGGTGAGCCGCTGCTGCGCAAGGATTGGCCAATCATTGCGCAGCGACTTATCGAGCACGGCATCACTGTTGGCATGGTCTCCAATGGTATTCTTTGGAATGACGCGACAGCCGAGCTGGTGCGAACTATCGGATTGGAAACCGTTGCCTTCAGTCTTGATGGTTTTCAGGCGAGTCACGAATACCAGCGGCGCGTACCTGGGCAATGGCAACAGGTGCTCGACGCCATCGACAGCTGTGTTCGACACGAAATTATCGCCAGCGTCGTGACGACGATCAATCGGCGCAACATGGGCGAGCTTCCAGAGCTTAGAAAGCTGCTATTTTCACGCGGTGTCAGACGATGGCAGGTTCAATTCGCTACCCCGACGGGCAACATGGCCGACAATCGAGGCCTACTCATGGCGCCCGAAGATTTGCTCGAAGTCATCCCGAAGATTGCGGCCATGTGCAAAGACGCCGAGTTGCCCAAAGTCTACCCGGGTCACGACGTCGGGTACTACGGTGAACACGAGGAGGCCCTACGCAGCCACGTAGAACAACTTCCAGTTTGGACTGGCTGCACCGCAGGTTGTTCCGTTATAGGCATAGAAAGCAACGGTAACATCAAGGGGTGCCTGTCTTTGCCATCGGCGATGAATGGCGAAGACCGCTTCATCGAAGGTAATGTTCGCCGACAATCTCTGACCGAAATCTGGAATCGTCCAGGAGCTTTCTCCTACAATCGTGAATTCACAGTCGAACTTCTGGGGGGGTTCTGCAAAACTTGCGAGTATGCCGAAGTCTGTCGCGGCGGATGCACGTGGACCACCTTCGCCGAGCATGGCCCCGTGCGTGACAATCCTTACTGCTACTGGCGCCAGCACCAACTCGCCGAAGAGCTCAAGGCTCCACATCGGCACCTGCCGCTCTCTGACTGAGTTACGGTCACCGCACGGAAAGTCCTCAGACATTCATGATGGATACGACGTGAACGGAAGAATTTGCCTAGCCTGCGGCTATTGAGTCACCCACTGGACGCGCCGCGTATGGGCGTCAATTTCTCACCACACCAGGTGTCGAAGTGCGCCAGTTTGACGACGCCCGCACTCCGGTGAATCGTGTCCGCTCGGACTTCAACCAGCGTGCGCAAAACTGTGTATCGGGCCAGGGATATCTTGAGCTTGAACCGATCAACGATCCACTGAGGCTGCAATTGCCCGGAAACCGCTAATGACTCGTTAGACGCGTCATCGGTTGACTTCGCCCCATTTGTGAGGTGTCCTCATCCGGCCTAGGTGAAGCCTTGAGGGCCACCCGGTTTGAACGCTTTTCCAGGCAACACGAGCTACGCGGGAATGAAGGAGAAATCGGATGACGCACGAGAAGTCTGCTGCGAGAGGTCTGTCAACAAGGTGGCTGGCTGCAACATGGGTGCTGGCACTAGCTTGTGAGCCCGCCACTCCCCCAGCTGCCCCACCGCCACCACCGCCACCACCAGCTGCGGTCGCGCCTGCACAGCCCGTGGCAACGGCTACTGCACCAGTGAATGTCACTCCGGCATTGCCGTCCGTCCCAACACCGATCGTCGTGAAGGACGCGGGCCTGAAGACCCCCGAGTCCGTGCTGTATGATGCCGAAGCCGATGTCTACCTCGTTAGCAACATCAACGGCAAGCCGACGGATGAGGACGACAATGGCTTCATTTCCAAGATCGACGCCGAAGGCAAGGTCGTCGAACTGGCGTTCATTGATGGCTCGAAAAAGGATGTCAAACTCAACGCCCCGAAGGGCATGGCGATTGCTGGCAATTCGCTGTTCGTCGCAGATCTCAACGTTGTGCGCATCTTCGACAAGAAGACCGGCAAGTCCAAAGGCGAAATCCGCGTACCCAAAGCGACGTTCCTCAACGACATCTCAGCTGGCCCCGGCACGAAGTTGTTCTTGTCCGATTCTGGCTTGAAAATGGGCAAGGAGGGGCTTGAGCCCAACGGAAGTGATGCCGTCTTCAGCGTGGACTCGAAAGCTGTTAGTGCAAGGCCCGTCCGAGTCAACAAGGACTTGCTCAGCCCCAATGGTGTCCTCGCCGACGAGGATGGCGCTTACGTCGTAACCTACGGCGGAGCGGAACTCTATCGACTCAACAAGAAGGGCGAACGCGAGCAGGTCACGGCTCTGCCAAAAGGCGGCCTGGATGGCATCGTTCGGCTTTCGGACGGGACTCTACTCGTGTCGAGCTGGGAAGCGGGTTCCATATTCCGAGGTCGACCTGGCGGAACCTTCGAGCCCATCCTGACAGGGCTTACTTCGCCCGCTGATATTGGGCTCGACACCAAGCGCAATCGCGTACTCATCCCGTCGTTTCTGACCGATTCGGTGATCATTCAGCCGCTGCAAGAGCTCGCGCCAATTCCGGTTCCTGCCCCGGCAACCCAACCTGATGCCAAGCCTGCCGAACCAAAGGCGACGACACCTGCCAAGCCTGCCGAACCAAAGGCGACGACACCTGCCAAGCCTGCCGAACCAAAGGCGACGACACCCGCCAAGCCTGCCGAACCAAAGGCGACGACGCCTGCCAAGCCTGCCGAACCAAAGGCGACGACACCTGCCAAGCCTGCCGAACCAAAGGCGACGACACCTGCCAAGCCCGCAGCCGCGCCAACGCCCCCGACCAAACCAATAGATCCGAAGTCGGCAACTACGCCGACGGTACCGAAGGAATCAGCCTCCGCTGCGCCTAAGCCCTTGGCGCCTCCAGGGCCGACGCCCGCGACCCCAAAGGCTACACCGCCGGCAGCGGCGCCGGCCAAATAGTCGCTCCATCAACAGCACGTCTTCCCTCAGACGCCAGAATCCGAGCCCCGGTCTCCAGTAGCGAGCGCCGGGGCTCGAACTCTACTGAAAGCTGCTAGCCTCGTGCCGCTATGCCGTTCCAAAGGCCCCGTCGCAATCGCGTCTCGAGATCGATCCGAGCACTCGTTCAAGAAACCGACCTATCCCCTGCACATCTTATTTTGCCGTTGTTCGTGCAGGAGGGCGCCGATCGAGAGACCCGGGTGCCAAGCATGCCAGGGGTTTCGCGACTGGGAATCGATCGCCTGATTGTCAAAGCGCGTGAGGCCGTGGCGGCGGGTGTATCTGCAGTCGCGCTCTTCCCTGCCGTCGACGAATCCAAGAAGAACAACGTCGGCAGTGAGTCACTCAATCCCAACGGTCTCTTGCAGCAGACCATTCGCGCGCTGAAGCGCGAACTCCCTGAGCTGACTGTCATCACGGACGTGGCTCTCGACCCCTATTCCTCAGACGGCCACGACGGCTTGGTCGTCGACGGGAGAGTCGATAACGATCAGACACTGCCTTTGCTTGCTGCCATGGCTGTCGCACAAGCCAAAGCCGGAGCCGATATCGTCGCTCCTAGCGATATGATGGATGGTCGCGTCGGTGTCATCCGTGGCGCGCTCGACCAAGCTGGTTTCGATTCAGTTGGGATATGTAGTTATACCGCCAAGTACGCCTCTGCTTTCTATGGGCCATTCCGGGACGCACTCGATTCCGCACCAAAAGCCGGCAACAAGCGTACTTACCAAATGGACCCAGCCAATCGGCGCGAAGCGTTGCGCGAAGCACAGCTAGATGAAGCTGAAGGAGCCGACTGGTTGTTAGTCAAGCCTGGCCTACCATACCTTGACATCGTGCGACTGCTGCGCGACCATTCGCCATTACCGATTGCCGCCTACCAGGTCAGCGGCGAGTATTCGATGCTCAAGGCCGCTGCGGCGGCGGGTTATGTCGACTACGACTCGTGTCTGCTCGAAGCGCTGTTGTCATTTCGGCGTGCCGGCGCAGACATTATCTTCACTTACGCAGCCATCGACGCTGCGCGCGCATTGCGCGAGTCTCCACTGGCTGAACGCTGACGTGTGCGACGCTTGCTCGGCCACGGCATTTCTTGACCATCGACCCTCGAAGAAACGGCAATTTGCATGCGATTTCTGTGCGTCTCCGACATCCATGGCCACGCGGCTGCGCTAGACAGTGTGCTCGCCGAGGCCAAACACTGGGGCTATGACCAACTCGTGGTCTGCGGCGATATATGCTTCCCAGGCCCCGAGCCACTTGCCGTGTGGAAGCGACTCATCGAAAACAACGCACTCTGCGTCCAAGGGCTCACCGATCGGGCACTCTCTTTGCTCGATCCCGATGATCTCACGCCTTCGACACCACGCGAACAGCAGCGACTCGATCGCCTGATATCGATTCACCGCGAGCTCGGCGAGATCATTATCGCGCGAATTGGACGACTACCAGCCATGGCGAGGCTACCTCTCGAATCTGGGCACGAAATGGTGATCGTGCATGGTTCGCCCGCAGACCCAACCATTGCAATGACTCCCGATATGACGGATGAGGAACTGGCCGCACTTCTCGGCACCGATCCCTGCGATTTGGTGGTGTGTGGCGGCGACCACGTGCCGTTCCAGCGGCAGCTCGACGACGTACGCATCCTAGGGGTCGGCTCTGTGGGCGAGGCTCCGGGCCAGAAGGTTGCCTACGCGGCAATCGTTACTTCCACGCCCACCCAAACCAGTATCGAACAGAAGGAAGTTGAGCTCTAGCGGCGTCGAGGAACTGCTTCGGCTCGCCGAACGGCCTCGACAAATCTCCGAACGAGGATGTCCGATTTTGGCCCCGGATGACCGGGCACTTCCACGCCACTGGCTGCGTCAACACCAAACGGATGGAGCTGCTCGACGGCAGCTCCAACGTTGTCGGGTCGTAAGCCACCGGCGACAACGACGTCGCGACCTTGGCAGAGCCCCGCCACTAGAGACCAATCGAAGGTCGTTCCGGTGCCGCCCACGAGATTACCCACCTTGGCATCGACCAAAATACGTTGCCCGGGTAGAGCCGCCGCCACCTCAACGTCGCGCGACGAAGCGACCCCCACGGCCTTGTATGCAAGCGACCCGAGTCGCGCGATCAATTCCGGCGATTCGTCGCCATGCAGCTGAACGCCATCGAACTCGACCAGCTCAACAAGCTCCAGAATTTCTCGCTCGCTCAAGTCCGCCACCACGGCGATCCGTTCGAGCCGCCCTCGAGCCAAGTTCGAAAGCGCTCGCGCAGTCTCTACGTTGACACGGCGCTTGGACCGCGGAATGAAATTCAAGCCAATGCCATCCACCCCCGCGGCCGCAAGCACTTCGACATCCCCTGGCAACGTTACGCCACAGATTTTGATCCAAGTTGACCCTTGCATATCGGCTAGAACCCAGACTTTATGTCGCATGCGCCTGATTCGCCACGAATGAAGTGAACCTTTCTCACCTTGCCCTGACCATTCCGGAGCTCGATCGACTATCGGCCATATCGCTGGACCAGCAGTCGTAGCAGGACTTGTGAGCGTTTTCCGCATCAATCAGGCTGACGACGTGAGCGAACCCATGACAAGCCATCGCCACTTCGCGCTCATCATACGAACCTGACGCTGTAGCGACCGGCCGAAACACCAAGGCTGAGTTATCCCACTTTCATAGGCGAAACGGCGTCTGCTCAGTGCCCTGGTGCCGAACCTGCGCTACCCGTGATACGAACAACCGCGTGAAGATCCTAGTTGCGCTTTCGCGCGCCATCGATCCAGAAAATGCGAATCGGGTTCAGGTTTCGACCGATGGCTCACGTATCGATTGCTCAGGCTTGGCGTGGAAGACCAATCCCTTTGACGAATACGCATTGGAGACGGCCCTTAGGTTAACCGAATGCGGCACCTTTCCGCAACAACGCAAGGGTGAAGTCGTGGTGGTTTCGGTTGGCCCAATTGAACTGGAATCGGTCCCGTTGCGCCACAGCTTGGCGCTCGGTGCCGATCGTGCCGTCCGCGTCGACGCCAATGAGCCTGACCTGGACGGAGATGTCGTAGCGAAAGTCTTGTGCGCGCTCGCGGGCGCGGAGAAGCCCGACCTCGTTCTACTCGGGAAACAGTCGGTTGATACCGAATTCAATCAGGTGGGTCAACGGCTCGCCGAGCTGCTGGACTGGCCAATGGCAACCTCCGCGGCAACCATTCTCGAGGAAACCAAAGGAACCCTGCGAGTAGGACGCGAAGTGGATCGAGGAGTGCAAACCGTTCGGCTAATGCTTCCTGCTGTTGTGACAGTGGATTTGCGCATCGTCGCACCGTCAAGCGTTCGATCAAGACACACAGGTATCGCCCACGAATACCCAAGTGGCGTACGCTACGCGCCGCTGCCGGCAATTCTCAAAGCAAAGGCAAAGCCGCTTCGTGTTCAATCCATCGATTCGTTGCTAGTGCGCGCGCTCGGCTCGACTCGATGCGCACGATATTCAATCGGGCCCGCACGCACAGCCGGGCGAATACTGAACGGTGTCGAAGAATTGCTAAACGCCATGGCGTATGAAGCGAAGGTGCTCTAGGGACGTCAGAGCGACGGTTAGTATGTCCAAGATTCTTGTCATAATCGAGACATCTGAGGGGAGACCACACCACTGCTCAAGGGCCGCGGTTAGCTTCGCAGTGCGACTACTTGAAGTGCAAGGCGGCGCTTTCGACATCTTGGTTATCGGTCCATCTGCTCCGGCAGTCGCTCTGCAATTCGTTGCATTCGGCGCAGCACGTGTCCTAGCTTGTGATGCACCCGACCTCGAGCGGTCCAGCGCGGAACACTTCATTGCGACTGTAGTAGCAGTGGCAAAAGATTCCGATGCGACACACATTGCGGCATCGGCGACATCGTGGAGCAAGGACGTTCTGCCGCGAGCCGCCGCGCGCCTCGACGCCAGTTACATCAGTGACTGCGTCGGGCTTTCCACTCATGTAGGTCAGGTCGCGTACGAAAAGCCAAGCTACGCTGGAGGGGTGGTCGCATGCTATACCGTAGCAACGGGCTTGCTCGTTGTCGGCGTGCGCGCAACCGCTTTCCGAGCGCCACCAGCCCTTGCGGCAGGGGTTTCTCCCGTCTCCATCATCGAGCTTACCCCTCCGACTGTTGCAGCGAGTCGAGTTGAAGTACTTGGCGTGGAAACGGCGGAAAGTCAACGACCCGATCTGGCCGTCGCGCGCTGCGTGGTCGCTGGTGGACGCGGACTCGGAGCTGACCTTTTCAAGGTGCTATCCCCACTTGCGGACGAGCTCGGCGCGGCCATTGGCGCCTCGCGAGCTGCCTGTGACTTTGGACACGCGCGAAGCGACTTGCAGGTAGGACAGACTGGCAAAATTGTTGCCCCAGACCTTTACATTGCCGTGGGGATCTCCGGCGCCATACAACACACGGCAGGCATTCGCGGAGCCCGAGTGATCATGGCAGTGAACAATGACCCTGACGCGCCAATCTTTTCGGTCGCCGACTTTGGTCTAGTCGCCGATGCATTCGTGGCAATCCCGCAGCTGGTTGACCGCGTTCGCCGCCATCGACAAACGACGTCCTAGTCGACCGTCTCCAATTCGCCTCGACAAGTCGCAAGCCTATGAATCCCAACGCTACCGGCATACTCCTCGCCATCAGCTTGATTGGGTTTCTCTACAGCGCGTTCCGCCGGTTCCGGTTGTTGCAGGTGGGAGGGCGTACTCGATCAAACAGCGGTCGGAAGATTGGTGCAACGTTCTCTCACCTTTGGCGCCGCGTCGTTCTCCATGACAGGTTGTTTCGATACTCTTGGCCAGGAGTCGCCCATCAGGTAATCTTCTTCGGATTCCTCTTCCTCTTACCTCGAACCTTCGAGCTTGTGGCTCGCGGTTTCAGCTGCCATCAAACTCTATGGCACTTAGCGGACCTTGGGGTTGTCGAAGGCGCATACCTGTGCTTGAGGGGACTGTGCGAAGTTGCTGTGTTGGCGGGCGTCGGAATATTTGTATTCCTCCGGGTAGTTCGACCGCAACGTAGAATGACCTTAAATCTCGAGGGTCTGGCCGTTCTCGCGGCGATTGCAGCGGTGATACTGACCGACCTCCTGTATGACGCCGTTGGCATCGCATTGGCGACGTCACTGGGATCTGGCTGCAACGGCGCGTACTGCGAATCGGCTGGCACTATCGCCGCACCGTTTGAGAACGTTCGCTACACGTACCTGGTGAATGTTGCGCCGACTGCTGTGCTGGCGCGATGGTTTGCCCAGACCTCGGTCGGTTCGCTCGTAGTGCTTGGAAATATTGGATTCTGGGCGCACCTAACACTGGTCCTGGCACTGTTGAACGTGTTGCCATATTCCAAGCATTTCCACATCGTCACGGCGATTGCTAACGTTGCACTGGCCAATCGCGCTGGCATGGGAATTCCACGTTTGATTGCGCGGGATACCGATTCGCTCTTGGCACTAGTCGAGCGAGCTACTTTTTTGGACGACGACCTTCGTGCCCCGATTGGGGTTGCCCGCATCTCACATTTTTCTTGGAAAGACTTGCTCGATCTCTACTCCTGCACCGAGTGCGGTCGCTGCTCAGAACATTGTCCGGCAGCTCAAAGTGGCAAGCCGCTAGATCCAAAGCAGTTGCTGGTGAAGCTTCGAAACCATCTGCGGCAGCAACAGCCGATAGCAAGCGAACTTCGTTACGAACGCCAAGCAGTCGAAGATTGGCTCACGCCGCCTGACCCGGCAATGCCTGAGACCATTGCGCCAATCAGTCGGGCCAATTCGGTGGCGCCCGTAGCAACTGTTCGTGAAGGCGATTTGGTCCCCGAAATCATTACACCGGCAGCGCTCTGGGCGTGCACGACCTGCCGGGCGTGCGAGCAAGAGTGTCCCGTGGAAATTGGACACGTTGGAAAAATTCTAGAGATGCGGCGCAATCTCGTGCTCATTCGTGGAGCACATTTTCCGCCCGAACTTCAGCGAATGTTCGACGGGCTCGAGACAAATGCCAACCCGTGGAATCTGCCGCAAGCCGATCGAGGTAAGTGGGCGGGCGGGCTGAACCTGAAACTTTTGGCCGATTTTCCGTCAGTCCCGCTACTGCTTTGGGTAGGTTGTGCAGCGAGTTACGAACCGCAGGCACAGCGTATAGCGCGTGCTACTGCGCGACTGCTGACCCTGGCCGGCGTCGACTTCGCGATTCTTGGGGATGAAGAGCGTTGCACCGGAGATCCGGCGCGCCGCGCCGGAAATGAATACTTATTTCTGCAGGCAGCTGAACGAAACATCGCCACCTTCGAACACTACCGTCAACTAGGCGGATTGCAGCGGATCGTGACGGTTTGCCCTCACTGCTACAACTCACTTGCCAACGAGTACTCTGCTCTGGGAGCACGTTACGAGGTCTCGCATCACAGCCAGCTGCTGCTCGAGTTGGTTGAGTCAGGCCGATTGCACCCGCGCAAGGCCAACCTCGGCGCTACGGTGTTTCATGACGCCTGCTATCTAGGGCGCTACAACGGTGTGTTTGACGCCCCGCGACGGCTGCTGGCCAGCTGTGGTGAAGTTGCCGTGGAAGTACCGTGCGAAACGAAGGACCGCGGTGGGTGCTGTGGAGCCGGTGGCGCCCACCTTTGGCTCGAGGAGCACGGCCAGCAGCGAGTGAGCACGGCTCGAGCCGAAGCGCTTCTCCGTACCGGTGCGAGTCAGATCGCAACTGGCTGCCCCCATTGCATGACCATGTTATCTCCGGCTGTCACGGCCGCGGGCAACGGCAGCGTCAAGACCCGCGACATCGCCGAACTACTCTTGGAGGCCTGCAGCTAGGGGATCTTCAGCAACTCCTTAACCGTCGCAATCACCTGTGGCGCCTGAATCGGCTTGGTAATGTAGGCGTTGGCGCCAAGTTGAAGTGCGCGTTGCCGATCCTCTTGTGAACCCTCCGTCGTGATAATCACGATCGGCGTGTCCTTGTGGAGCGGATCGCTGCGCACCCGCTTGACAAGTTTGAGTCCATCCATAATCGGCATGTTGATGTCGGTCACGATGATATCGTACCGCGCAGACGCTAACTTGCGCAGCCCATCGACTCCGTCGTCCGCTTCAGTCACCCGCAGGTTCTTCACCCGCGCCAGAGCGAAGACGAGGAGCTGCCGCATCATGGGGGAGTCTTCGACAATGAGACAGGAGTATTCAGCCATGGGGGGTTACACCGAGAGATCGACGAATGCTTCTAGTCCAGGCAGCCGATGATCGACAGCCGCAAATAGGGTGGCGCTAACGATTGCCCACGCCGCCTGACTGCCAAGCAGATTGAACAGCTCGTAGTCGACTGTATCGAAACGCGTCTTCTGGGCCAAGGTCGAATAGACAGCGATGACACCAACTGTCTTTTCGTCCACTATCAGGGGAACTACCGCTGGTGGGCCATCCAGCGTGCCATGGCTGGGGTCTACATCGTCAAGGATGATCGACCGACCTGAGGTGAATACCTCGCCAAGGACGCCACCGTGGATCGGCCGGTTGAGTAGGTCATTTCCGGCAATCCCCTCCGACGCGATCGGCACCAGCTCCGTGCCCTCGCGATTGACAAAATAGATGGCATAGCGTTCAGCGCCGACCAGCTGGGCTAGAACTTCCTTGACTCGCCTCATCACCCCTCGTGGGGACAGGCTAGCGTGCAATTGACGACTTGCGACCAGTAGGTTGGCAAGATTGCCAAGCTCGGCCTCAATCTCTTGGAACCGATCGGAGAACCCGCTCGACGATGCCTCGACCTCGCGAAAGCGATGTACCAACTCCTCCTTCTCGCGCTCAAGGCGTTCGATCTTGGCGAGCAATTCTCGAACCGCGACGTCTGCCTCCACCGCTGAGCGAAGCCGAGCGTTCTCGTTCTCGAGGTAGCGAAGCCTACTGATTACTCGCTCGTATTCGGAAATCATCTCTTCGCTCAACCGGGCCCCGATGCCGAAGGTAGCAAGGAACTGCTCCTTCTCCCTACGCAGATCGTTGGCAGGCGGCTCGCTGCTCGCCGGAGGACGCTTCTCTGAATTATCCGACATGGTTTCGACTGCGGGATCCCTTCTGATGCGGTCGCTCCGAGCCTTCAAACTATCAGCAATGGTGCTTTGCGAGAACGGAAGACTTACGAAGCGCTACGGCATTTGCACGGGCGGCCATAAGCCAGGCCCGTTGGCCGCCTCTACCCACATTGGCACCACTGAAAGTGCCTGCATTGACCGAAACAGAAGCTGTTTGAGCCAGCGCAAATTGGGTTAGGATAAGGGGTCGTGCCCGGAGTACAGATGCCATCGGATTTCGAAGCCATCGACCGCCTTCTCGAAGCCGGCGATATGGACCAGGCTCGAGACATCCTCTCCAGCATTGATGCCAGTGACGAATCTTATGCCGTCCTGCAGATCAAGCTGGCCCTGCTGGATGGCTCGCTACCACCTGCTGCGGCAATGCAGCGCCTGATTGCTCTCATGCGGCGGCAGCCGGATTGGCCCGGGGCCAAGGTGCTTTATCAAATTGCATCGCAGCGCGCCTATGCTGTGCACGAGTCATCGGTGTCGCATTCTCACATCCCGCCGCCAGTCAAGCGGGACTCGTGAGCCAATGGCGTAGCGGTTCGCTTACCAACCGCGACGTGGAGCGCAGCGCTGCGAGGTCAGTCGAACCGCAAAGCAGCATGGCCGCGCACAATTCCGTCTGGACTCGAAGCAAAAAGTTGCGTGCGCCCGCTTTTCCATCTCGATCATAAGCCACTAGCACCGGGCGAGCCATTCCAACTGCGGTCGCCCCCAGAGCGATCGCTCGTGCGGCGTCCAAGCCGTTGGTGATGCCACCGGTTGCAACGATGGACTCAAAGCCGCAGTCTTGGCACTGCGCGACGCTTGCCGCCGTTGGAATCCCCCATTCTCGGAAAGTACTACCAATCTGGCGGCGTGATTCATCGGCGCGTCCCGCCTCGACGGCAACCCAGGACGTGCCACCGGCACCGGATACGTCCACGTGACGGACACCAATCGCGCGTAGTCGTCGAGCCACGGTGACGGAAATCCCGCAGCCAGTCTCCTTGACGACGATGGGGCACGGCAGCCCTTGCACGAGACTTGCGATGGCGCCAAGAATCCCACGAAAATCGCGATCTCCTTCCGCTTGGATAAGTTCCATGGCTGGGTTCAGATGAACGCACAACGCGTCGGCACCGACCTTATCGACCAACTCCGCAACTCGTCCGGTCTCAAGTTTCGACGCTTGAACACCGCCAATGTTTCCGAGCACAAGTGTCGTCGGCGCGACGGCCCTAACCTGAAATGACGCTGCCGTCGCTTCGTCCTCGAGCATCGCGCGCTGACTGCCTAGACCAAAGCCAAACCCGAGCTCCTCGGCGAGTTCCGCCAAATCGAGGTTGATGCGTTTGGCGCGCTCAGTACCTCCAGTCATGGCCGCAATGATGATTGGCGCGCGCAACCGCTTGCCGACAACATTGCAATTCAGGTCGATGTCACCGAAATCGAGCTCGGGCAAAGCGTCGTGGATGAGCTCGACGCACTCGAGCAGCGTGGACTTACGAAACCCCACGTCACCCTTTGCAGCAAGCTCGAGATGATCGGCCTTTCGACCGAAGATATCGTTCATTGGTTGCCCAAGAAGCGCACGTTACTTCAAAAGATCAAGTCTGGTTTGGTGCTTTCCGCCGGACTCTTGAATTGACGGCCAATCGGCCGCCTCCTACGCTGGGCCATCCATGGCGCCAGCAACCGGCAAGCGGACTTTCTTGCCCGCTCAGCAAAACGATTCAGCCGCATTGTTCAAGCGGTTCTTGGCTCAACACAAGTCTCGGTTCGAACAACATCTGAAGCGCAGACTCGCCCAAGCTCAGCGGCGCTTTCCGCATGCTGGAGGTCCCGTAGTCGATACCACTCAAGCGCTTGTCGATCTCTGCGAAAGAGGAGGCAAACGTGTCCGTCCTGCGCTGGTATTCGCTGGCGCGCGCACTATTGAACCCAATCCTCCCACGTCGATCCTCGTCGACGCCTCAGCGGCTCTCGAACTCTTGCATGGCTATTTCCTGGTCCATGACGATTGGATGGACGGTGATTTGGTGCGACGCGGCGGGCCCAGCGTTCATGCTGCACTTCGAAAGCGTTTTGGTAGCGACGCGATTGGCGATGCAGCAGCGATCTTGGCGGGTGACTGGGGAGTTGCCGTTGCAACCGATTGGGTGGCACGCCTGGCGATTGATGGCAGCAAGGTGAAGGCGGTACTTGCCTGCTTTGCGAACATGCAGCTAGCTGCCGTCGTTGGTCAGATCCGTGACTTAGTGGCTGACGACGACGACGCGGAGCTGACTTATCGGCTAAAGACTGCCAGCTACACCGTCACCGGGCCCCTCCTCATTGGAGCACTCGTGGCAGGCGCAAACGCTACGCAACAGCGTTCCGTTGTTGACTTTGCCACTCCAGTTGGGGTCGCTTTCCAACTCCGCGATGACCTGATTGGCGTATTTGCACCGCCGGAACAGACAGGAAAGCCCTTTGCGAGCGATGTCCTTGCGGGCAAGCGCACCGCGCTCGTCCTCGAGTGCCTGCGCGCCGCCACACCTCTCGAGGCCCGCTTTATTCGCCGCACTCTCGGCAATGCGGGCGCGGGCCAGAAGGATCTCCGTCGATTCGTCAAACTTCTCGAGTCGACCGGCGCAAGAGCTCGCGTTGAAAAGCGGATCCGTACCCTTCAAAGACAGAGCCTATCGAAGCTCGCCAAGGCGCACTTGCTCCCAGAAGGCAAAGCCCTTCTCGCGAGTGCAGCCACTTTCCTCATCGACCGCGGCGCATGACTGCTGAAGGTCGTGCTTCAGGAAAAATCATCTTGCTCGGCGAGCACGCCGTCGTCTATGGCTGTCCAGCGATCGCCACGGGCATTAGCCTCGGCGCTTGGGCCACCGCGCGCATCGCGCCCGAGTCGGACTTCGACCTTGACATAGTGCTCGACACATCGCGAGAACACGAGCTCAAGCGGGCGTTTGCCGCACTCCGCCAATCCCTCGGCGCTCCGCCAGTCGCGGTCACCGCCCGCACCGATATTCCGGCTGGACTTGGCCTTGGTGCGTCAGCGGCATTGGGCGTTGCGGTGGCCCGAGCTGTCGCTACCATCGGCCTACAATTGCCTGAATCGGAACTGCGAGCACGCGTTACCAGCGCTGCCCAGTCCTGGGAAGCCGTGTTTCACGGCCGCCCTTCTGGCATCGACGTCGCGGCAGCGACGCTGGGCGACTGTTTCGAATTCACCACTGGCCACGGGCCCAAACCGATCCATCTCGCCACAACATTACCAATCGCTGTTGGCGTCGCCGGTCCACCAATGAGCACCAAAATCATGGTCGATGGCCTGGCTCGACTGCGCCAGGAGAAGCCCGAACTGGTCGATCGCAGTTTCGACGCGATCCGATCACTGGTATCGAACGCCAAATTGGCGCTGGAAAATGGAGATCTTGGGACCTTTGGACACTTGCTCGATCTGAACCAGATGCTCCTTGCGGGCCTCTTCCTTTCGTCCGCGGCGATCGAGCGCGCCTGTGCCATCGCACGAGCAGCCGGAGCCCTCGGTGCCAAGTTGACAGGCAAGGGCGGTGGAGGCTGCGTGATTGCACTTTGCCCCTCAGATCCTCAGCCAATCCTCGACGCCTGGCGCAGGAATGGTATCGAAGGCTTTATCACCTCGATCCAAGCGAGTGCGCGAGCCTAGGGGCTCGGATGTGCCATGAACACACCCATCGTCATCGAGTCAGAAGCGAACTCCAATATCGCCCTCATCAAGTACTGGGGAAAGCTTGAGCGCTCTGGCAATTTTCCTGCAGTCCCCAGTCTGTCGCTGACGCTTTCCGAGCTGCGCACCACGACACGGCTCGAACTTGATGAATCGCTGCAAGCAGACCAAGTGCACTTGGATGGTGAATTGACCACAGGGCGCCCTAGCGATCGCATCAGTAGAGTTCTCGACGAGTTCCGTCAGCTGTCGAACAAGAGTGTGCGAACTCGCGTTACGACGCACAACGATTTTCCCACGGCCGCCGGACTTGCTTCGAGCGCTTCCGGCTTCGCGGCGCTCGTTGTGGCTGCCGATGCTGCCTATGCGACGGGGCTCGATCTATCCGCACTGAGCTCACTGGCGCGCGAGGCCTCGGCCTCGGCTGCGCGCAGTCTGTTTGGCGGTTGGGCGATACTTCCGGCAGGCGCAGCCGCAGCCACGCAACTTGCCCCGGCGGAGTATTGGTCATTGGCCTTGGTCGTCGCAGTTACGGCCAGCGGAAAGAAGGCGATTAGTTCAACGGATGCAATGAACCTAACCCGCGCGACCAGTCCGTATTACGCGGCGTGGGTCGCTGGGGCCGGGCGCGCATTTGACGACGCCCGCAAAGCCGTATTGAAGCGCGATCTGCCTTTGCTCGGCGCAGCCATGGAACAGAGCACCTTGATGATGCACGCGACGATGCTTACGGCGTCTCCAGCAGTCATCTACCTCGCACCCGGCACACTCAACGTCATGCAACGCGTAACCGCACTCCGAGCCCAAGGTCTCGCCTGTTACTACACCATGGACGCTGGACCGCACGTTAAAGTGTTGTGCAACGTGAGCGACGCTAGCCGTGTCCGCGCGGAATTGACCAAACTCGATGGCGTACTCGATGTCCTCGTTACCAAGCCTGGCCCCGGTGCCCGGGTTCGTGCCATCGCATGAGAACGCTCGCCCCCGGCAAGGTCGTTCTGTCTGGAGCATACAGTGTCCTCGATGGAGCCCCAGCGCTCGTTGCTGCTGTTGATCGCTACGTGCTCGTCGACAGCAATCGCGAAGGCGAACTCTTGACCGACGAGGTCAAGGCCGCCGGCATCACAGTTCCGTATTGGTTCGATGCCTCTGCCTTGCGTCACGCAGATCGCAAGTTGGGCCTGGGATCAAGCGCGGCCATTCTTGTTGCCACACTTGCCGCGCAACGACTCAATCAGCCGCTCCCGCCCTTACTCGAATCCCTCGACGAATATGTGTACCCACTCGCCCTAGCTGCGCATCAGAAGGCCCAGGGCGGCGGAAGTGGCATAGACGTTGCAGCTGCTTGTTATGGCGGTTTCCTGCACTTTTCCGTTCAGGCGAACGGCACGCGTGTCCAGCGCATCGACGTACCTACTGGTCTCATACTCGAAGTTTGGACTGCACCGCAGTCAGCCTCCACCGCATTTATGTTGGCGCAAGTGCGTGACTACAAGCTACATAGCCCGGACGATCATCGAAGAGATTTGACGGCACAGGCCACAGCCGCTGAATCGACAGCGCAAGCGTGGGCCCATGGGGATAACCTCGGCATCCTCCGCGGTCTTACCGCGCAGCGCCACGCGCTACAGCGCCTCGGCAAAAATGCCGGAATCCCCATTGTTACGCCGCAGGTGGTCGCACTCGCGGAGCGCGCGGAAAGGCTGGGTGCAGCCATTTTGCCAGCTGGCGCAGGTGGAGGTGATATCACGCTCTATGTAGGCACAGATCCATCGCACGGCATCACCGACGACATGGCCAAACAAGGGCACACTCGCCTCCCGATGATCCTGGGCGCCGCTGGCGTCCACGCTGAAGTCAACGCACGAAAGTACCTACGCCTGTGACTCGCCAAGATCCACCCCACGCTACATTGTACAAGTTGGCGCTCGAAGAACGACGGCGCGTCGCGTCGGAACATTTTGCAATCGACCTCGAGGAACTGGCCAATTGTCTCGACTGCGGCGGTCTTGAGCCAGCCACGGCCGACAAGATAGTTGAAAATGTCCTTGGAACTTACGCTTTGCCCTTTGGCGTTGCTCCACATTTCGTGGTCAATGGCCGTCGGCTTTGGGTTCCTATGGTGGTCGAAGAGCCCAGTGTAATCGCGGCCGCATCGAGCGCCGCCAAACGCATCAGTCTTGGTGGCGGATTCTCAGCCAGCGTCGTCGACCGCCTGATGACGGTACAGATTGAGATACACGCGGTTGATGACGAACAACGCGCTTGCAAAGATATCCTCGCTCAGAGCGAGGAGCTCCTACGCATGGCGAGCGAGCAAGTACCTAACCTGGTCGCCCGCGGAGGAGGGCCGCGCGAACTTGAGGTGCGTCCGCTGGGCCAGGGGTTCGTCGTAGTTCACATGCACGTCGATTGCAGGGATGCAATGGGAGCCAACCTGGTCAATACGATTGGCGAAGGGATTGGCCCACGAATTGCCCAACTCGGCCAGGGCACGCTCGGTCTGCGGATCTTGACCAACCTCTGCGATCGCAGGCGTGTACGCGTCGAATGCCGCGTCCCAGCAGAGGGCCTGGTCAAGCGCCGCGCTGACGATTCACCACCCCTCGGCGCCGCAGACTTGCGCAACCAGGCGGTAGTGATTGCCGAATCGATGGAGCAGGCTTCGCGTTTCGCCGAACTGGATCCGTATCGCGCTGCGACGCACAATAAGGGGATCATGAACGGCATCGACTCGGTCGTGATTGCCACGGGCAACGACTACCGTGCGGTCGAGGCCGGGGCACACGCTTACGCTGCGCGCTCGGGCAATTACCGTCCCTTGGCGATCTGGCGCCGACGAGGTGAAGAACTCCATGGATGCATCGAGCTACCGTTGGCGCTTGGCATCGTCGGTGGCACGCTCCGTGTTCACCCGGCGGCAAAGCTGGCCCTACGAATGCTCGGAGTTAGGTCGGCGGGGGAGTTGGCTCAGGTGGCCGCAGCCACTGGTCTGGCGTCGAACTTCGCCGCCCTACTCGCTCTTGTCACTGACGGGATCCAGAAGGGGCACATGGCTTTGCATGCTCGGGGCGTCGCCACGCAGGCTGGCGCCCTCGGTGCCGAAGTCGAACGGGTCGCCAACGAACTTGCCAGGTCGCAACGGTTTGATCTCGAAACTGCGCGGTTGGCGCTTGAGCGGCTGCGTTCGACTGGGGCTGCTTCATGAGCACTTGTTCCACGGCCCGTCGCTTCGTAGTAGCCCGCCGGCGACGAGCGCTGGGCGTTGCGGTTGGTCCGATCCGAAACATCGCGGCCGTCATGTTCACTGCGATGACCGCAACACTTGCGAGCTTCGGCTGTAGTCGGAACGTGGTGAGAATCTCCGACAGTTCAACCACGATCGAGCGCTCAATTTCGCCCCGTGCCTACGCGGCCTATGCTCGAGCGCGGCTCCATGAACGCGCTGGCGACACCAGTGCCGCTACTGCGAGCTACGAAGAGGTATTGCGTCTCGACAGAGATGCCGCAGAGGCTTGGATTCGACTTGGAGCGCTTCGCTGCGAATCGAATCTTGCGCAGGCAACGGATGCCTTCGAACGCGCCGCGCGACGCAATGCCCGTTCGGCCGCGCTATTTCACGAGCGCGCGCTTTGTGCATTGATGCACCGCGACGCAGAAGCCGCACTAAGGCACGCAGAGGCCGCTCTTCGCCTCGACCCGAGCAACCCAAAGCACAGCTTTCTCGTCGTTCGCATTCACCAGACACGCGGCGCCACAAAAGAAGCGGAGCGCCTTCTCTGGTCGCACGTGGCGGTCTTTCCGAATGACACTGCCGCATGGCGGATGCTGGCGAACCTCTTGCCAGAAGCTCAGGGTCTTCGCGCGCAGGTGGAGCAACGCGCCAGGTATCGACTTCTCCGCCGCTACCCCTATTGGGCAATTGTTGACCCCTCGACAGGGCAACTTGTACCAACACCGCTCGGACACACTGCGGGCGCTCGAGTTGAGCTCGAACATGCCTTGGTCACTGGGGATCCCCAGGCAGCGCAGCGCACTGCACGGGAGCTGGGCTTGGGGATCCTCCAGCTTATTTCACTGGCGAAGAGCCTTGGGGCCCTCGAGTTGACTCGGGTACAGGCCAGCCTCGCCGGTCAAATCGACCCGAACAATGCCGAGATCTGGCTGCTGCGCCTCGAATTGGCTGATCTGCTGGGCGACAACGCAGAATTCGATCGTCTACTCACGCATGCACCAGAAGCTGCTCTTCTCTCGAGCAAACGCGAAATTGGACTGCTACTGGACACCATCGAGCGCCGCACCGGACTGCGGTTGGCTCGACCATCGAGTGAGTGAATCACCGCTCCAGTCGCTGGCGCCTACTGTGTATTGGCTGACGCGAAGCCCCCACTCGCCGGCATTGGCGTTGCTGCAGCCGAGTGAGCCGCATAGGCCGTGGCATCGAATCGCATCTTGAGTTCTACCCGAGTAGTCGTGTTCTCTGTTACTTTGACTTTCTGTTCAACGGTTAGGTTAGCCGCTGGTAGATATGCCGAAATTTTCGACTCGCCGGTGGGGACGCCCTGGATGCGGAACTTCCCATCGAGCCCAGTGACATCAAAAGTCGAGTAGTTCACCACCAACACCGTTGCCTGGATGAAGTTGCGCATTTCGTCAACAAGAACGTATAGGCCGGGCCCCTTCGGAAACACGGGTACGGCATCTCCATGCGGAACCGCTATGAGTGAGGCGGCAGACTTTGCCCCAATCAGCGACGGTACGTAGGGACGATCGTCGGCGCTTCTAACCATGAGATGCTGTTTGACACTAAGCCCGTAAGTGCGCCGGTTCCACGCGCAGCCACTCGCCGTTACCGGCACGACGCCGCCCGGGTCAGTCGACAATCCGCGATATCCGGTAACACCAACGAACGCATCGCCGACTCTTCGACCTGGTCCCTCGCGAAACACCAACCCGTAGGTCTTCGTTGCATCAGGACAGTCTTTGGGAATGCGCGACTGCAGATTGGGCTCCGGCGCTGCAGGATCCCCTTCCATGGTCACTACACCCTCGACGATGCCTGTACCCGTGTTCGTGGGGCCTGCCGCGGTCGCGCCAATAAGCCGTTTCTTTTTGTCATTCGCCTCGATACAACTCACTAGGCAAGAGGCAACCAAGACGATCAGCCCAGCATGCGACAGCTTCGGACAAGTCATACAGCCGGACTTTAGTACAGAGTCGGTACAAGTTCCCGAAGGAAACGTGCCGACGAATTCCAGACGTTGTTGCGGCGGCCCCGACGCCAACCGATGGGGCATTATCCTCGCGATTTCGGCAATCAGACGAGCCGCTCCAGTTCGGAAAATGCCAACCGAGTTGTCGGGGAAAAGCGATGGCTACCCCTGTTCGGCGGGTCCAGTGCTAAGTAGGCCGCTATGCAGGCGACTCAGTGGCTACTGCTAGTACCCCTCCCTGTCGGGCTGGTTAGCTGCCAACATCTCGACCGATCCGCCCCGAGTCCCGATGCTTCGGTTGCAGTGGCTTGCCCATCTGTTTTAAGCCCGGTTTTGGCATTGGGGCAAACAGCACAATTGCCAGCCTACACGGCCAAGTTGGTCTCCCAACGCGATTGCAGCGAAGCGAGTGGCGCGCCGTCCCGCCGCACCAGGCGCAATTGGGCGGTCGAACTCGAGATCACCAACACCAGTGCCGCTCGGCTACCAGTGAATCCATTCTTTGCCACGCTGCAGGACGACCAGAAACACTCGTACGTCACTAGCCTGACAGGCTGCCCGTCAATCTTGCCAGCGCGCCTGCTCGAACCCAAGGAATCCGTTCGAGGGTATGTGCCCTACGATTTACCATTCTCCACGCATGCGATCACGCTGGCCTATGGTCCCACGCTGCGCGCAGAGGCCCAACAGATCGCGAGGTTTCGCCTTGAACCCTAGCGTTTGAGCACTGAGGCCATCACGAAGTCGACCGTCGTGGCCGGGAAGACGCCGATCCAAAGTACGAGTGCCGCCGCGACCACCAGTGCCACGGACATCATTGGCGAGTTCATCGGTACCGCAACCTGAGCTTCCGCCTCTGGCTCGCGCATGTACATGAACACGAGCACCTTGAGGTAGTAGTAGGCCCCAATCAGACTGTTGATGAGGGCAATGACGACCAACCACACCATTCCAGCTTCCATGGCGGCACGGAAGACGAACAACTTGCCAAAGAACCCAGCGGTTGCCGGGATCCCGGCCAAGGAAAGCAGAAACAGCGACAGCGCGAGTGCAATCGCCGGATGCCGCCGGCCAAGGCCTGCAAGATCTTCGTAGCTGGTAGCTTCGCGTTCAAATGACCCAGCCAACATTAGCGCACCGAATGCACCCGTGGTGGAGATGGCGTATGCGGTCAGATACATGAGCACGCTCGCCTGCGCATCGGCGGAACGCACCATACCAACAACGCCGACCAGAGCATATCCGGCGTGCGCGATCGAGGAGTAGGCGAGCATGCGCTTGACCGAGGTCTGGCGCCCCGCCACGAGGTTCGCGAAGGTCATGGTAATGACGGCGATCAACGCCAGGATTGGCGGCCAACCCGCGCCCCAATTCATCAAACCCTCGCCACCGAACGCCGATGAGAGCACGCGCAAAGTTACGCCAAATGCTGCCAGTTTAACCACACTAGCCATGAATCCAGTAGCGGCGGTTGGTGCGCCTTCATACGCATCAGGGGTCCAACCGTGGAACGGGACGACTGCCACCTTAAACATCAGCCCCGCAAGCACCAAAGCCGTGCCAAACACGACCAGCCCGGCTTGCCCGCTCGTCAAACCGTGATTGATGACTTCAGCGATCCCAGCGAAATCCGTATGCCCCGTTGCCCCATAAAGCAGGGCAGCCCCAAACAACAGAAGTGCCGCCGCAAAACTGCCAAGCAAGAAGTACTTGACTGCCGCCTCAAGCGATCGGGCCGTTCGACGCAAGCCGACGAGGCAATAGGTTCCAAGAGACAACGTCTCGAGTGCTATGAAGAGGGTAAGAAAATCACCGGCGGCAACCAGAGCCAAAGCACCGACGGTTGCCCAAAGCAGCAATGGGAAAAATTCACTCCGATCGATGCGATGCTCAGGCAAATACGCGCCGGCCTGGAATGCCGAAAGCGCGCCAACCAAACAAATCACCAATGACAGGAACCACGAGAATCGGTCACCGATAAGGTAAGGCGCCAGCTGAGCTGTGCCTACATTCTGGTACCCCGCCATTGTCACTGCTGCGCTTGCAGCCGCACCGGCCAACAGCACCACACCAGCAAGCAGCCCCAGCTCACCCGCCCGCCCACTTCCGGCGTCGTTGGAGTTTGCCACCGCAGGTCGCCCTGAAGCTTCCGCAAGCATAAGCAACACGGCACCCAGCGCCACAGTCAGTATCGGTAGGATCCCAATCAGCCCGGTCATTTCGCCGCTCCTTCGAGCGCCGCAGCCCGGGCGACATCGCTCCCATCAGCCGAGCCAGGTGGCGGCTCCGGATAGCCAATCTCAAGATTGCCTCCGCGTCGCAACATCAGCACGGCACGGTTCGTCTCAGGCGACTGCTTCAGGAACTCGAGGCGCCCTTCGCGGTAGCTCTCGACGACTGCGCTCACTGTGTCTTGCATGGGATCCAGGAACAGTTTCGGAAAGAAGCCGATGACGAACACCAGGGCCAAGAGCGGCGCCAACGCAACCGTCTCGCGCACATTGAGATCGACTAGCCGCTGGTTAGCTGGGTTGCTGAGCGGGCCGAAGAACACCTTCTGTACCATCGTCAACATATACACCGCCGCCAGAACGACTCCGAATGCAGCCACCGAAGCCTGCAACTGGGCATGCGCACCCAGCGAGACGGACACAAAGGTGCCCATAATGATCATGAATTCACCGACGAACCCGTTCGTGCCAGGCACACCGATGCTCGACATCGTGATCACGATGAATATGGTGGTGTAGATGGGCATCACCTTGGCAAGACCACCAAACTCCTGCACCAACCGAGTGTGGCGACGATCGTAGATGACCCCCACCAACAAGAAGAGTGCTCCGGTCGAGATGCCGTGATTCACCATCTGCAATAACGCGCCTGATATACTGGCCGGCGTGGCTGCAAACAGTCCCAACATGATGAAGCCCATGTGCGCCACTGAGGAGTAGGCCACGAGCCGTTTGATGTCGTCCTGACGCCAAGCAACGAGCGCGCCGTAAGTGATCCCACCGATGACCGCGATTCCCGCCAGCGTGACGCCGGAGTGCCAGGCCACGCCGGGGAATAGGCCCATGCAGAACCGCAGGTACCCGTAGACGCCCAACTTTAACAGCACGGCAGCCAAGATAACTGAGCCCCCCGTCGGTGCCTGCACGTGGGCGTCAGGCAACCAGGTGTGCAACGGGAACATGGGCACCTTGATGGCAAACGCCAAGCCAAATGCCGCAAAGCAAAGCCACGCTGCGGTCTGCGGGAGCAAGAGGTGGCTGAGCGCCAGGTAGTCAAAGCTTAGGTATCCGGCCACCTGTCGATGGGTCCAAACCATGTACAAGATGGCAGCCAACATCAACACGCTGCCGGCCATGGTGTAGAGGAAGAACTTGTAGGCAGCCTTGATGCGTTCGACACCACCCCAAACGCCGATGAGAATGATCATCGGCACCAGCATCAACTCCCAGAACACGTAGAACAGGAACAAGTCGAGCGCCACAAATGCGCCGAGCATTCCCGCGTGCAGAAGCAAAATCGCAAAGCAGAAGTCCTTGATTCTCTCCTTCACCGAACCGAGCGCGGCATAGAGCGCGATTGGGGTCGTGAGCGTAGTCAGCAGCAGCATCCAAATGCTGATCCCGTCGACTGCAACGTGATAACGAATTCCAAAACTCGGAAGCCAATCCGCGATGAACTGATGGTGCCACCCGCGCGTCATCGACGTCCCAAGTAGGCGCAGGGAGACCAGCAAATCGAGCAGGAGAATCCCCATCGTGAACCACACGAGCAGGCTTTTGGTCTGCCGCGGCAGAAACAGCAACGCAGCGGCGCCAAACAGCGGCAAAAACACGATGACGTTCAGCAGGTGCGGCCATTCTTGCACCGGCGCAGTTGCTGAGGCCGATCCACCGGAACTCAACCCGTTGACCAAGGCAACGGTGAGAATGCCCACCAGCCCAAGCGCGATGCGTTCAAACAAGCCTTGCCGCCTAGGTATGACCGCGCAGACAGCGAACGCCAGGAGGTAAGGCATCACCTCGACTATTGCTTTGACGGCGGGGTTCACGGCTGTTTCCCTTGGTTCGCGGTTCCGGGCTTGCGGACGACGCCCTGCAAGCCGCCAGAATCATCGTTGTAGACGTCGATTCGCGTCGTGCCACCACTCTTGTCCTCGCGCGGCCGCTCGATCACGATGGTTTCTTCGTCTGTTCTACCGAACACGTTAGCTACCTCGAGCTTAATAGTGCGACGTTCAGCGCGCCCAAGACTGAGGTCGAGGCTGGTACGGGCCAAGTAGTTATTCGACTCATACTTGCCGTCGCCATTTTCGTCCCATCGGTAGGTATACCCCAACCCGGGGCTGGCGCTGACGACGTACCTACCCGAGACGGCATCACCCAGAACCGAAAGTTCCGCATGGGGCATGGCTAGATACCAACCAATTCCCACGAGCCCAAGCACGACAAAGGAAGCGTACGCCTGCACCCGCCCAGTTTGGAAAAGCCGCAAAATAGCCCCCGCCGCTGACACCAGAAATGCTGGTACGCGCGCGATGACACCATCGACGATCCACTTGTCAACCCAAACCGCCATGTCAGCGAGGATCTCAAGCGCGCCAATCACGGTCTCTTGATAAAGTTCGTCGACCCGCCACTTGTCCAGAACCAAACGGTACAAGCCCGAGAATCGCGCGGCGAACTCCTCTGCTGGTTTGCCTTGCTTGAGGTGATAAACCCAAATCGCGGCACCGACGCCAACGGTGAAGGCACCCACCCCAAACCATACCAGTTGATGCTCCAACAGGTCAGAATCCGGTCGCAAAACAACGCCTTCTAGGTGCTCGAACAGTGGAGCCAATACGTGCTCGAGTGGCGCAATTTTGAGCAGCGGCGCGTTGAGCAGGCCGGCAAAAATGGCCAGGAACCCCAACACGACCAACGGCAACGTCATCTGCCACGGCGACTCGCTCGGCTTCGTCCCCTCCAATTCGAGACCGGCAACTGGCCCGTGGTGACCGGCGTGCTCGCGGGAACCATCGTCCGCGTGAGCATGATCCGCTGACTTGGCCGCTACGGCAACGACCGTCCAACCGCGAAACTCACCCATGAAAATCCCAATGAACAGTCGGCTCATGTAGAAGGCGGTCATCACGGCGCCTGCCACACCCATGGCGAATAGAACGGCCGGGCCCCAACTGGGCCACTGCATCAGTACGATGTCCTCTGTACCTAACTTGAGCGTCCGCGAATGCTCAGGAAGTTGAACCGAGGAGGTGTAGGCCTTCAACAGGATCTCGTCTTTCGAGAAGAACCCGCTCGTGCCAGGAAACCCAACGATGGCTGCACAAGCTGCCACGAACGTCCAGCAAGTGACGGGCATGTACTTCCGTAGGCCACCCATGTAACGCATGTCCTGCGACGCATCGGCATCGTGAATCCGTCCGTGCATCGCGTGAATTACGCTGCCGGCACCGAGAAACAGGCATGCTTTGAAGAATGCGTGCGTTAGGACGTGGAAGAACCCTGCCGTGAAGGCCCCAACTCCCGCACCGAGGAACATGAAACCCAATTGGCTAACGGTCGAGTAGGCCAGAACCTTCTTGATGTCGCGTTGGGCAAAGGCAATCGTCGCGGCGAAGACGGCCGTCAATGCGCCGACGAAGGCAACTGTGAACATCGCCGCCGGGCTCAGCACGAATACTGGCGCCATACGGCAGACCAGGTAGACGCCCGCCGTCACCATCGTAGCAGCGTGGATCAAGGCACTGACCGGGGTTGGGCCTGCCATCGCATCCGGCAACCAGACGTAGAGCGGCAGCTGCGCACTTTTGCCAGCACAGCCCAGAAAGATAAAAATCCCTATCAGCGATGCAGCGCTTACGTAGCGCAACCCAAGCCATTCCAAAATGGCGCCAATAGGCCGACCAACCCCCACCGACAAGTCGATCGGCACAAGAAACCGACTTTCCGCAGCGGACGACATGCTCGTCCAGTCGAGGGCACCACCGTAGTAGAGGAGCAACGCCATCGCGACGAGTAGGCCAAAATCCCCGATGCGGTTGGTAATGAATGCTTTGCGCCCAGCCTGAGCGTTCTTGTCCTCTCCAAACCAGAATCCGATCAGCAGGTAGCTGCAGAGTCCGACACCTTCCCAACCGACGAACAAGACTGGAAGGCTATCCCCGAGGATCAGCACTAACATCGAGAAGATGAAGAGATTCAGGTACGCAAAGAAGCGGTGGTAGCCCGGGTCTTTGGCCATGTACGCCGTCGAGTACAGGTGAATGAGAAACCCCACGCCCGTCACGATGAGTGCCATCGTGCCACTGAGGCCATCGAGGGAGAATGCCACTTCAAGTTGAGTCGACCCCGCATCCTGCGGCAAACTGAGGCTCATCCAGTCCCAGCCCTTTACGTAGAGCTTGGCTGCCTCGTGGCCATGCCCAGCGTCGCCGCCCGCGCGCAACAGCACCCAGTACGAAAAGACGCTTGCCAGAAACGGTACGCCTATGGCGGTCAATGCCATCAGCGTGACGGCGGAGCGACCCAACCGTTTGCCGAAGATGCCGTTGACGATGGCGCCCACCAGGGGGAAAAGCAGGATCCCCCAAATCAGCGCAAAATCGTTCAGCGGGAAAACTTTCAGGATGCCTTGCATGATCAATGCCGAAGGGTGTCTGCGTCATCACTGTGGACGCTGTTACGGATTCGATAGAAGCCGAGCACGAGAGCTAGACCGACGGCCACTTCGGCGGCCGCCACGGCGATGATGAAAAAGCTGAACAATTGGCCGCTCATGGTCCCGACGTGAATGCGGTTGAACGCCACCAGAACGAGATTTACAGCGTTGAGCATGAGCTCGACGCTCATCAGCTGCGTGAGCAGATTGCGCCGCGTCAAGAAGCCCACCGCGCCGATCGAGAACAGCAGCGTGGCAAGTATCAGATACGATTCGACGTGAAAGCCGAGTTGGTTCATCGGTCGGTTCCCTTCGGCAGCGGGTATCCCGCGTCACGTGAATGCACGGGCCCGTGAAAGAGCCTCAACGTCGCGTGCGGCTCCGCAACTACGGCTTTGTTCTCCGAACGGCCGCGCGCCAAAGCGATGGCCCCAACGACTGCCACGATAAGCAACGCTGTCGCCAATTCGAAAGGAACCAAGCCCTCAGTGAACAGTAGCGATCCAACCGCGGCAACGCTGCCATGGCCCGCAGGTGCAGCCACGAATGGCATGGGGTGCTCGGCCAATTCAGGTGCCACGAGGTACCCGGCGACGCCGACCGAAGCGGAAAGCAGCACTCCACCAGCAACCCGAACCAACTTGGCCTTTCCAGGCCCGGTAGGGTCATGGGCGTCGGCACCCAACAGTAGGATGACGAACACGAACAACACCACGACTGCCCCGGCGTAAACAATAAGCTGAATGGCCGCCATGAACTGCGCCCGCAAGAGCAGGAACAGCCCTGCAATGCCGACGATAGTCGTCAGCAGGCCCAATGCCCCGCGGATCGGATTGCGCGCCAATACTGTAATCAGCGCGCCAACGAGGCACGCGATGGCGCATACGGAAAAGTAGATCCCGCCAATGGTCGTCATCATGGTACGAGGCGGCGGGTTTGGTTCTGTCCGCCGGTCAGGATGTAGTCCTCAAAGGACTTTCGGAACTTCTGCACGAACGCAAGCATCGGGCCCGCGGCACCGTCGCCAAAGGCGCAGATGGTGTTTCCAGAAATGTTGGAAGCGACCTCGGAAACGAGGTTCAGCTCCGCCATGCTAGCTTTACCGTTTACAATCTTGTCCAAAATGCGATCAAGCCAACCGCAGCCCTCGCGACAGGGAGTGCATTGGCCACAGGATTCGTGCTTGTAGAACTGCATCAAATTGCGACACGCCACGACCGGATCGGCGGCGTCAGAAAGAACGATGGCGCAGCACGTGCCCAACATCGTTCCGACGCCTCGAAACGTATCGACCCCCATGGGTAAATCGAGCACGTTCTTGCCCTGCCAAGCCGCAAACCGTGGATCGTTCGGTACATCCACCGTCTCGTTCGGCAGTAGAATCGGACACGATGAACCACCTGGGATAACGCCTAGCAAGGCGCGATCACCAAGGATCCCACCGCCAAGCTCATAGATCAGCTCGCGCAGCGTCAGACCCACCGCCGCTTCATAGACACCCGGTCGCTTGACGTGACCGCTGACACCGAAGAGTCGCACCCCGCCATCGTTGAAACCGTGCAGACTGCTCAGCTGGCTAAATGCATCCCCACCCATTTCGATGGCGAGCGCGACGGCTGATATCGTCTCGACGTTATTGACCGAGGTTGGACAACCGAATGCCCCTGCTTGAGCTGGAAACGGCGGCTTCAGTCGAGGTTCGCCACGTTTGCCCTCGAGCGACTCGAGCAGAGCCGTTTCTTCGCCACAGATGTATGCACCCGCGCCAGTGTGAACATACACGCGAATCGGGTAAGGGTGCCCCATTGCACGTTCGCCAAGGTAGCCCCGCTTGGTGGCTTGCTCGATGGCAGCCCAAAGCCGAGCCTTGGCCAAGTGCAACTCGTGACGAACGTAGATGTAGACATCACGAGCGCCAATTGCGTAGGCCCCAATAATGCACCCCTCGATGAGCAGATGTGGGTTCTGCTCCATGATGGTACGGTCCTTGAAAGTTCCTGGCTCACCCTCGTCGGCGTTGACAACTAGGTAGTGCGGCTTCGCCGACTCCTTCGGCATGAAACTCCACTTCATGCCGCAGTCGAAACCGGCTCCGCCACGGCCACGAATGTGGGCCGCCTTGACCTCCCCGATGACTGCCTCACGGCTCATTGCGAGCGCTTTGCGCGCTGCGCCGTAGCCACCATCGGACTCGTACACGTCGAGGTCGAAGGAGCGCTCCTTGCCGTAGTTCTTGGTGATGTAGTTGGTCAGCCTAGCCATATTTTGGGGGGTTTCCTCAAGCGTTCAATGGCAACGCGTGACTTATCCGTCGTCCCGATTCCGTAGCTCGTCGATGATACGCTCGACGTCAGCTGGCAATAGATTTTCGTAGTATTGTTGGTCGACTTGAATCATGGGCGCCGTACCGCACGACGCGAGACACTCGGCCGTACGCAGTGTCACCTTGCCGTCGGATGAGGTTTCGCCAACGTGTATTCCGAGCTTCTTCTCGCATGTGGCAAGTAGCGCGTCTGCGCCGCGCAACGCGCAAGATAGCGTTCTGCAGACCCAAATCTCATGCCGGCCTGTCGCGACCGTATTGAACTGAGAATAGAACGTAACCACGCCCAAAACGTGAGCGGAACTTAGCTCAAGTCGCGAAGCCACGAAGCGAATGACATCGTCGTCGATACTCTTTTTGTTGGCGGCTTGGCACAAATGCAAAACGGGAATACAGGCTGCCTGCTTGTTTGGGTAGCGCGAAAGGATCTCGCTAAACTGCCGCTCTTGCTCCGTATCCAGACTAAATGCCATGTCGATTCCGTTGGGCTCAGCCAGTAGTGGGCTCTGCTTTTGCCACAGATCTGCCGAGGCTGCAGTGCACCTCGGGGCACGAGGCGAGCGAACCGTAGTGACCGATAATCGGGGCTGTCAAGCCCGCTGGGGAAACCGGCTCGTAGGTGTGAGGCCTGACGTTCGTGGCCCGTCCGGTCTGTTCGGGGGCCATACCCAGCACTAGGATTCGGCCAGGAGACGACAGAAGCTGTTGTATGCCACGGCAAAACTGCGCCAAGGCCCCCCAGGCCCACACGCGTGGGGCCGTTTGCTCGGCCTGAGTCGCGACGGAATCGCACCGTTTGGCACAAGCGCTCTTGAGATTGCTGCCTTAAGGTGTGTAGTGTTTCGTGCCGCCAAGTCGAATCCGGCTGGCGTCACCGGAGGTATCGAAGAGTGTTTTGCCCGAATTGCGGCACGCAGAACGACGACAGCGCCGCCGCCTGCCAAAAGTGTGCTTTTAACCTGAAGGGAGCGGCTGCGCCCAAGTTCAAGGGCACGATGCTCATGGTGAACGCACCGCCCACGGCATTGCGCCCCTCACCGGGGGCCTCCGCCAAACCTCCGGCACCGGGAGCCGCAGCGCCGGCACCTGCCGCAGCGCCAGCGCCAAGACCAGCGCAAAAGCCTCTGATGAAGGCGACCATGATCGGCGTCGCCCCGCCATCCGCCGGGGCAGTAGCCCCCCCAGCGCCAGCGCCCGCTCCAGTGCCGTTGCCCAGCCCGGCGGCAACTGCTCCTGCATTTGCTGCGACACCCGATCCCTTGCCGGTGCCAGCACCTGCCCCAGTGCCAGCTGCCCCCTCGCCTCCCGAGCCGGTCAATCCGCTCGGAGGAACTATGGTGGCAACTCCGGGCGCCATGGGCTACGGCGCGTCGCCTCAACCCCAGCCTGCTCAGGTGCCCATGCACCAGCCCTACGCCCCGGCGGCAGTGGCTCCGGGTCCTGGGCCGTTTGGCGCGACAACTCCTAGTGGTTCCGCCCCAGTCGATTTCACAGGGCAGCCCCAACCGATGCAGCCCCAACCCTTTCAAGGTCAGGCGATGCCACCTCAGGCACCCGCTGCGGCTGCTTGGGGCCCGCCGCCAGGGGTGCAACCGCAACAAGCTTCCCAAGCCTCCGCATACTCTCCGTACGGAGCAGCGCCGCAGGGGATCCAGGCGGCGGCGCCCGGTCCCGGGTACGCAGTGCCCATGTCGAGTGGCCAACACGGACCCATTGGCAAGATGCGCAATCCCATCATGGTTGTCGTCCTTGTCTACGTGACTTGCGGCGTCTACGGGATCATTGCTCTTTTCTCGATGCTGGGTGAGCTCAAGGCATTCCGCCAGAAGAACGACATCAACCCGATCCTGTTTCTCTTGCCGGTCATTTCCATCCTCGAAGTGATCAAGCTCCCGGCAAAAGTCCTCGACGCCAAGCGCATGGCAGGCGTGCCGAACGCACAGGAACCCAATGTCATCCTCTACCTCTTCCTCTGGTTCTACATGTTACCAGCGGACTTGAACGAGATCTGGCAGGTGGCCTCGGCCAAGCAGGGCTACGGCGCATTGCCTCCAGGCGGCATGTAGGCCTGCGGCAGCCGCACTGTGCCTGCGTCTTATCGAAATTGTGCTCGGCGTCCGGTATTCGGGCGGTAAGCGGCATTTCGCTGAAGGCGCGATAGACTGACCCGGTAGGACTCGCCCCTTGTTCCCCGGTCGTATCATTGCCAATCGCTATCGAGTGCTTCGCGTCTTGGGGCGAGGTGGTATGGGCGTCGTTTCCGAAGTCGAACAGCTCGACAACGGGGAACGTTTTGCGATCAAATTTCTGCGCGAAGATGTCGAGTCGGACATGCAGCCCAATGCGCGCTTTATGCGCGAGGCCAAGCTCGCCACTCGACTCACGAGTCCGCACAGCTGTCGCGTTCTGTCGATTGGTGAGTGGGAGCTCGGCCCCTACATCGTCATGGAGCTGCTCGACGGTCGCCCGCTCAATTCGGTTCTGGAGCGCGGTCAAAAACTCAACTACCGGCAGGCAGTGCGCGTCGCCTACGAGATGTGCGATGCGCTTTCGGAAGCACACCAACTCGGGATAGTGCATCGCGACGTCAAACCCGGAAACGTTTACCTCACCAAAGGGTTGGACGGTCGGGTGACCACGAAGGTCTTGGACTTCGGTGTCGCCAAAATCCCCGGCAGCGTTGTCACGCAGAACGGAGAGCCGAGCCTCACAGACGCCAGCACTCTGCTCGGGACCCCGTCGTACGTAGCGCCAGAACAACTGATGAACAGCAAGTTGGTCGACGCCCGTGCTGACGTGTGGGCGGTGGGTGTGATGCTCTATGAGATGCTCTCGGGACATCTGCCATTCGCTTCGCCATTGATACCGAAACTGCTGGTGATGATTGCGAAGGAAGAGCCGGCGCCGCTTGCTGCTTTGAGCCCCGATTCCCCGATCGAACTCGTACAGATTGTGCATCGGTGCCTGTTCAAAGCGCCGGCGCTTCGTCATGCCGATGCGGCAAAGCTTGCTGAAGCCTTGAAGCCTTGGCTTGACCCTTCACGCGACCTGTTGCTGCCATTGCTGAAATCGCCCTCGATTCGACCAAGCTTGCAACCTTCAGAACCGCCGGTTTCCAGATCCGCCCGAATCGACGAAATGGCAATGCGTCGCTCGGACAGTATTGGTCCGCATACGACGGCAAGTCTTGGCAAGCACAAGACCGGGCAAGCCAATCGCGCTCGAGTTCACTACGCAGTTCTGGGTTGCCTCCTCGGGCTAACGGCCGCGGGCACCTACCTGTTCATGCCAAGACCGATAGAACCCGCTGCCGTTCCTGTGGTTGCGCCGCCACTGAGCCTTCCGCTGCCTAAGCCCATGCGCCAATTGCTACTCATGGCCGAACCGGCCCATTCCCAGATTGAACTCGATGGCAACGTGGTCAAATCCAACCCGGCGAATATATCGCATCTCGACGACGGCCAACGTCATCGCTTGGTCGTGTCAGCTCCCGGGTTCATTGCCGAAGAGCATGCAGTGTTTTTCAACGTCGACCGGCACTTGACCGTTTCACTTCGCCCCACACTCACGGCGAAGCAATCCCCTGCACCAACTGCGGGACGCAAATATAAGCCCGCCCCCACCGCGCCTCACGCCGCGGCCGTGTCACCCCAGGCAACCAGCACCGACAAGGCGCGCGCCCTTGACCGCCAGAACCCATTCTGAACGGGTCCGGACTACCGCAGCAGCTCCGCGATCTCGTCCCGACTCATCGCCGCCGTTGGATCTGCGCCATCAACAAATCCGCCGAGAGCACGTTTCTTATCTTGCAGCAAAAGCACTCGTTCCTCGACGGTATCACGTGCAATAAGCCGGTGAACGAACACCGGACGCTCGCGCCCAATGCGGTGAGCGCGATCCGCCGCCTGCGCTTCTGTCGCGGGGTTCCACCACGGATCGAGTAGGTATACGTGATCCGCAGCGGTCAGGTTCAACCCTGTTCCACCCGCCTTCAATGAAGCCAACAGCACAGGTGCACCCGCCGGATCCTGAAACTCGTTTACCACACTTGCCCGATCGTTCGTCGATCCATCGAGCCGAGCCCACCTTGTTCCACGTGTCAGAAGCTCTGGCTCTAACTTGTCGAGCATGCTCGTCCACTGCGAGAACACGATCGCCTTCTGCCCTTCGGCAAGCACCTCGTCCAGCGACTCGAACAGCCGAGTGACCTTCGACGAGGAAGTATCCGCCCGCCCAGGCAGGAGGCCGCTGTGACAAGCCGCCTGTCGCAAGCGCAGGAGCACCTCAAGCGCTGCAAATACACCGCTAGAACCGGCCAGCCCCGGGAGGACCGCGCGTCGAGAATCGCTCAGAATCGCGTCGTAGATTGCGCGCTCGTCGGATTCGAGATCCACCCACAGCACGTCCTCAGTGCGCGGTGGAAGCTCCGGTGCAACATCGGACTTAAGCCTTCGCAACACGAACGGACGTACTCGCCGTCGGAGGCGCACGGCAACATCCGACTCGCCAGCGGCAATGGGTTCGACGAACCGCTTACGAAAACTCGCCAAGCCACCGAGCACGCCGGGGTTGACGAATTGCATTTCGCTCCAAAGTTCCTCTAGCCGATTTTCGATCGGTGTCCCGGTCAGGGCAAGTCGGAAGTCTGCGTGCAATGCGGTTGCTGCCTCCGCCACCTGACTCGACGCGTTCTTGATGGTCTGCGCCTCGTCGAGCACGAGCGCGGACCACGTCGTTTGCGCAAGTAGTTCCTGGTCAAGACGCATCACGGCATAGCTCGTCAGGGTGACGTCAGCCTCGTGATCCAACACGCGACTTGCCCCGTGATAAACCGCAACACGCAGATCCGGACGGAATCGCGCGATCTCGTCCCGCCAGTTGTAGAGCACGCTCTTCGGTGCAACAACGAGGCTCTTCGCGCGAAGGATGCAGATCGTCTGCAAAGTCTTGCCGAGCCCCATGTCGTCGGCGAGGATCCCGCCCATTTGTGCTTCACGCAGTGCGCAGAGCCAACGCACCCCCTCGAGCTGATAGGGACGCAGCGTCGCTGTCAGATCGCTTGGAAGCGATACTGCGTCGCGCACATCGAGACGCGAAACGTAGGCCTCGAACCCAGGCGGACATCTGAGCGCAGCGTCGTCCACACTCGTACCGAGAAGAATCCGTACAGCACTCGTCTGATCGGATCTTGACGCACGTGCCGCCAGGTAGTCTTCGAGTAGGCCGGCATTCTGCGCTAGCCAGCCCTTCGGCAATAGGCCCCAGCTGCCGTCTCGCAACGGTACCTTATCGATTCCTTCGAGATGTGCTCGCCAAACCACCTCGGCCGACAAAGCCAAAGTGGCATCTTCGTGCGAGTGAAATCGGATCTCAGCAGCCCCATTTTCAATCGCCAGTGCTGCCACGAGTTCAATCGTTGCCGCACCGATCTCCCCTCCGCGTGCCGACGCGTGGATCCGCCGCCAATGCTCGAGTCGCTCGACGAAGCGGGCGGCATCCAGTCCTTCGAGTCGCAGCGGGCGATCGAGCAGCAGATCAAGTTCGTCCCTCAGGGCGAGCTCGAGTCGCTTCTCCGCGTCGAGCATACGCTTCGGTGCCCTGTCTCCGAGCTGAACCAGACGCCCAGCCGTGATGCGGGCCAATGGCGGCGTGCCGTAGGCAATCGCAGCCCGGACGAAAAGCACCTCCCCCTCTGTCACGAGTTCGAACTCAACCCGCGGCTCAAGCGTTCGCACTCTCCCAGGGAGCCTGTCAGTCTTGATCTCGACGATGAGGCGTTTCTCCAGCTCTGGCAGCACCTGATTGACCAGTTCTCCCGACTGACTTGAGGCGAACCGCCGTCGAGCAGGTAGTCTCTCAAGTCGCATCCCCGTGCGCTCTGTCTCACCAAGCGGACGCACCTCGTCGCCTAGCCGCACCAACCCTGCCCCAACAACCTCATCGATCGCCGGATCCTTGGCGAACGAGAGCTCGAAGTCACCCCCCACGTCATTTAGGGTCACAATCGGCATCACCATTTCCTTGCGGACTCGAACCGGTCGCGAACCGATCCGCACGTCCGGAGCCCCTTCGAGCACCGTGAGCACCGCGTGCAAAGCCTCGCTCATCCGGTACTTGGCCGCAGCCGAACCCATCAATCGCTCCAGATGAAGATCCTCTTCCCGCGGGGCGATCTCCATGACAAGACTGCGCGCTGCCGGTGATACGAGGGCAACGCGCAGCGGAGTTTCGCTGCCATCCGGCGCCACAAGGACCCGGGTTAGCCACACCAGTCCCGATTCCTGAATCAGCCGATACCCAAGTATTCTCCTCGGTTTGGTTTGGACCGACGCGGCAACGGCGTTGGGCGCGGCGCCTCCGACAGCTGACGCGCGCGACTCCGACGGCAGTTGGTCCTGGGTCGACGCCGCCGCGACCTCGCCACTATCCAGCACGATGGCAGCAGCCACGACGTGCGCACAGGGATCCATCGAGCCCATGCAGTCGCAGGTCCACTCTACGTCGCCGAAGTAGATGCAGACTGATAGTGGTACCGGATGGGCTGGCGCCGCCACACGGCACTCGGCCTCAGTGTCATTGCACTTCCGGATGGCAACCGCTCCGGATTGACGTGCCAATCTCACTCCTTGAGACCAAACGGCGCTCGCCGCAGCTTTTCTGACAGAATCAATCGCTTTCACTGGCAGGGCGAGCCTAGCCGGGCGGGCGCGTGGACGCTAGAAAGGCGCACCACACCGCTTTCTGCAAGGCACACGACGTCCGGCTCGCCTGTCTCACTCTTTTTGCACACCATAGCCACCGCTGTGGGACAAATTCTAGTTTGCGTAGAATTCTCCAAGTGCATAACAAGCCGGATTCGGCATACTCGAGGCATGTCGGCTCGCGGACTTGCATTCAGAATCGCAGCGTTTCTCTCTCCTCTCACCTGGTTTGCTTGTGGCGGCAATCCCCAAGTGGACATGCCCGAAGAAGCCATCTTCGCTTCAGGGGGAAAAAGCGGTGTTGGTGGCAACACCGCAAGCGGCGGTAACACGTTCACTGTCGAGGTGCCCGATGCGTCGACACCAGACAGTGGCACGCCGAACGCGGTTTGCGGAAACGGCATCGTCGAGGTCGGAGAGATCTGTGACGATGCCAATCAAGTCGATGGCGACGGTTGTCAATCTGACTGTCTCACGCAAGATCCCGACTATTCATGCAGCGCCGGCAGCTGCACGAAGTTCGTCATCTGCGGCGATGGTCAGCTCGAAGGCGGCGAAGTTTGCGATGACGGCAATACCGTCGCTTCCGACGGCTGCTCGGCGGACTGTAAGTCGATTGCACCCGGCTTCGACTGTTCACGTCCAAACAAGCCATGCGTTGCGCTGCCGCTCTGCGGCAACGGCATTCGCGAACGCGGCGAGCAATGTGACGACTTCCAAAGCCCACCCGCGGACGGCGATGGCTGTTCGGCCACCTGCCAGCTTGAGACCGGCTATTTCTGCCCCACAGGCACCACGTGTATCAAGCTTGTCTGCGGCGACGGCACCCGCACACCCGACGAAGAGTGCGACGACGGCAATCCGAGCAATGGAGATGGGTGTTCATCCCTGTGCAAACGGGAGGATGGCTGGGTAGTCACTTCTTCCGGCACCAAGCCGATCTGCGGCGACGGACTCATGCGCGGCAATGAAACTTGTGACGACAGCAATCGCGTCAGCGGTGACGGCTGCTCCGCAACCTGCCAAGTCGAACCCCTCAGCGCCTGCTCGGGACAGCCCAGTATCTGCACGAGCACGATCGCTTGTGGCGACGGGATAGTCCAAGGCACTGAGGTTTGCGATCCGCCGGGCGCGACATGCTCGGCCGACTGCACGCGCTTCATTGCTCCTGGGACCGTCTGCGGCAATGGCCTTTGGGAGAACGGCGAGGGATGCGACGACGGCAACACTTCGGCTGGCGATGGCTGCAGCGTAGGATGCAACGTAGAAACTGGCTGGCAATGTCCCCAGGCGGGCTTCTGCTTCCAACTGCCACTCTGCGGCAATGGGCTACGCGAACGCGGCGAAGGCTGTGATGATGCCAATGCCACAGGGGGCGACGGTTGTTCTGCTTCCTGCCAGCTCGAAACGGGCTACTTCTGCCCACCGGGCGGCGCCTGCATTCAGCTCCGCTGTGGCGACGGCACCCGGACTCGCGACGAACAATGCGACGATGGAAACCTCTTATCCGGCGATGGTTGCTCAAGCACCTGCACCACCGAGCCAGGTTGGATCGCTACGGGCACAGGCATCAAACCGATCTGTGGCGACGGGCTCATTCGCTCCGGCGAAATCTGCGACGACAACAACAACCTGAGCGGAGACGGTTGTTCGTCCACCTGCCAGCTTGAGCCGCTCACGAAGTGCACCGGACAGCCCAGCGTCTGCACGAGCACGATCACCTGTGGAGACAATGAAGTTCAGGGCGACGAAGTATGCGACCCACCCGGTGTAAGCAACTGCGCAACCGGCTGCAAGAGCTTCGTCATCCCCGGAACCCTGTGTGGTAATGGGGTATGGGAGAATGGCGAGGGCTGCGACGACGGTAATGTTGCCAATACAGACGGCTGCGATTCAACTTGCAAGGTTGAGTCTGGTTGGAAATGCCCCCAGGCCAACTACTGCTTCAAGTTGCCGGTGTGCGGTAACAGCCTGCGCGAACTGGGGGAGCAGTGCGACGACGGCAATGCCACCGCTAGTGACGGCTGCGGCGCGACCTGTCTGCTCGAACCAGGCTACTTCTGTCCACCTGTCGGGGCCTGCGTTCTTCTGCATTGCGGCGATGGCACCCGCACCCGCGACGAACAATGCGACGATGGCAACAACAGCGACGGCGACGGTTGCTCCAGCACTTGCACCACCGAAACCGGCTGGATTGCTACCAGTTCCGGCGCGAAACCCATCTGCGGCGACGGCCTGCTTCGCGGTAGCGAGCAGTGCGACGACCACAACAATGCCAGCGGTGACGGTTGTTCATCCACCTGCCAAACTGAACCACTGATGCAATGCACCGGCGTGCCCAGCGTTTGTACGAGCACCATCGTTTGTGGCGATAATAAGATTCAAGGCAGCGAGGTTTGCGACCCGCCGGGACCAAACAACTGTGCGGCAGGCTGCAAGAGCTTCGTCATCCCCGGCGCAGTGTGCGGCAACGGTGTCTGGGAAAGCGGCGAAGCCTGTGACGATAGCAATGTGGTGGCGAACGATGGCTGCAGCCCGACCTGCGCCGTTGAAGCTGGTTGGCGCTGCCCGCAAGCGAATTTCTGCCTGCGTCTGCCAATTTGCGGTGATGGCTCGGTCAATTCGAGCACTGAGCAATGCGACGATGGAAATGTGGTCGCTAACGACGGTTGCGCCTCAGATTGTTCGGTTGAACCACACTGGTTCTGCTCCGGACTAGTGCCTTCGACCTGCATCCACGAAGTCTGCGGCGACGGGATCCGAACTCCAACCGAGGGCTGTGACGACCACAACCTGACCGCTTTGGATGGCTGCTCGTCGAGTTGTGCCGTCGAAGATGGCTGGGCCTGTCCAATTGCCAATCAGCTGTGCATTCCGAAATGCGGCGACTCGAAGGTCCGCGGCTCGGAAACCTGTGACGACGGCAATACCCTCAGCGGCGATGGCTGCAGCGCCAATTGTCGAGCGGAATTCGGTTTCACCTGCACCGGAACCGGAGCTGGTTCGTGCAAATCCGCAAGCTGCCCGAATAACATTACCGAGGCGGGCGAGAGTTGCGATGACAACAATACCATCGCCGCCGACGGCTGTGGTCCGACCTGTCAGAAGGAACCAACGATAACAGCTGGGACGAATCCCGTCGTCAATACCTTCTGTGGCGACGGTATGATCACCGGAGCCGAACAATGTGACGACGGAAACAAGAACAGTGGAGATGGCTGTTCTATGACCTGCGTGGTCGAGTCGGGCTATTCTTGTCCAAGTCAACTCAAGCTACCGCCTTCAGTGGCCTTCCAAGTCGCCCACCGCGATTTCAAAGGCTACAATGTCAGTGGTAGCAACCCGGACTTCGAGTATGCAGTTGTCAGTCGACTCGGGATCGCGGGCGACGCTTGTACCAGCGCCAACACGGCCACCTGTGGTCGCCTCGATAGCGAGGGGAAACCTCAGCTAGTAAATACAAATCGTGCTCAAACTGCGATTAAGAACGCGGCTACCTTCAAGCTCTGGTACCGCGACATAAACACGGCAGGCACATTGGACGATAGCGGCACGACCGCAATCGGTATCCAGAAGCTGACCAAAACGCTTACCCTGAACCAAGTAGCTGTTGGCTCGAAGGACTACACTTTCACCAGCAATAGTTTCTTCCCCTTGGACGCCCAAGGCTTTGGAAACGAGGGGCGCACCCACAACTTCCACTTCACAACCGAGCTCCGATACTTCTTCCAGTATCAAGGCGGCGAGACCTTGACCTTCACCGGCGACGATGACGTCTGGGTCTTCATCAACGGGCGTTTGGCGGTGGATATTGGGGGCGTCCACGGCGCCAAGTACGGTCGTGTCTTGCTCGGTGACGACGGACTGCCGACAGGTACCGACAGCAACTGTTCGGTGCAATTGGGTAACAGTCTACCGGCACTCGTCACCTGTTACGATGCCGCGGAAACCGCGGACATTACCGATACTCGGTTTGGGCTTACCAAGGGCCAAGTCTACGAAATTGTGCTCTTTCACGCTGAAAGGCACACCAGCGAATCGAACTTCACCCTCACGCTATCAGGCTTCTTGCCCCCGCGTTCGTATTGCGCACCGATTTGCGGCGACAATATCATCGCTGGTGGCGAAGCCTGTGACGATGGCGCAAACAACTGGAGTAGCGACACCAACGTCCCCTCGGGCAAGTGCAACAAGTCCTGCACGTCGCGCGCATACTGTGGTGACGGTACGGTCCAGACCGGTGAAACCTGCGACAACGGCAAGAACACAGACCTCTACGTGACCACCAGTGCGACGGGTCTGTGCGCGCCGGGTTGCGTCGTCCCGGCCCGCTGCGGTGATAATGCCGTGCAAGCAGCTTACGAGGATTGCGATCTCGGCGCGGCCAATAGCAACACGAGTTACGGGCTGGGCTCGTGCACCACTGCCTGTCAATATGGCCCCTACTGCGGCGACGGTACAACCAACGGCAGCGAAACTTGTGACAAGGGCACCGCCAACGGTGGCTATGGCGCAGGCTCTTGCACCTACACCTGCCAGGCTGGCCCCTTCTGCGGAGATTCCGTGCGCAACGGCCCCGAGGACTGCGATGGTACGACCAACTGCAGCGCGACGTGCACCATGAGCGCCTACTGCGGCGACAACATCAAGCAGGCAACCGAAGAGTGCGACTGGGGAAGCTCTGCGTCGACCAGCTATGGCGCATGCAACAATACTTGCCACTGGAACGCTCACTGCGGCGACGGCACCAAGAACACGCCACCAGAGGAGTGCGACCAAGGCGCCGCCAACAGCAATACGACCTATAACGGTTGCCGGCTCGATTGCCTCCTCGGGCCACGTTGCGGCGACGCCATCACCCAGGTTGGTAGCGGCGAAGACTGCGACAACGGTTACAACGACGACACCTACCGTGTCTCGTCGAGCTCCTGCGGCACTGGCTGCAAGAACGTGCCTTACTGTGGCGACGGGGTCCAGCAGTCGCTGTACGAGCTCTGTGACAACGGCAGCGCCAATAGTGATACCACCTACAATGGCTGCAACACCAAGTGCGAGTGGGGGCCCTATTGCGGTGACGGCGCCGTCAATGGCACCGAACAGTGCGACAAGGGCCTCAACAACGGCGGTTACGGCGTAGGCTCCTGCACCATGCAGTGCAAGGCTGGCCCCTTCTGCGGCGACGGGATCCGCAACGGTGCCGAGGAATGCGATGGCACGGCACACTGCAACGCGTCGACCTGCAAGATGGATCCATACTGTGGCGACAACATCAAGCAGACCGGTGAGGCCTGTGACTGGGGTGCCGCCGCAGAAACCACCTACGGCACCTGCAACACCTCGTGTCAATGGAATGCCCATTGTGGGGACGGCGTACTTGACATGCCCGAAGAGCAATGTGACAAGGGCGCGGCAAACAACAACGATACCTATGGTGGTTGCCGTGTCGATTGCTTGCTCGGGCCACGTTGCGGCGACGGCGTGTGGCAATCCATCGCTGGCGAAACCTGTGACAATGGTTTCAACGACGACACGTACCGCTTCTCCAGCAGTGCCTGCGGCCAGGGCTGCAACCCAGTGCCCTTCTGCGGCGACGGCGTCGTCCAATCGCTCTACGAAGTATGCGACAAAGGCCCTGCAAACAACGACTCAACCTACGAAGGCTGCACCACCAGGTGCGACTGGGGCCCCTACTGCGGCGACGGCCTCACCAATGGCTTTGAGCAATGTGACCGCGGCCTACTCAACGGCGGCTATGGAGTAGGTTCCTGCACAGTGGAATGCAAGACCGGCCCCTTCTGCGGTGACGGTCTCCGTAACGGCTCCGAAGATTGCGACGTCAACGACCCGACCGCAAAATATTGCGGCGCCGACTGCAAGATTCAGCCTCACTGCGGCGACAACATCAAGCAAGCCGACGAAGAGTGCGATTGGGGCACCAACGCGTCTACCGCATATGGCGCCTGCGGCAGCAGCTGCAAGTGGAACGGCCACTGCGGCGACAATGCCATCGACAAGCCAGCCGAAGAGTGCGATTCCGGCACCTCTAACAACAACGACGCATACAACGGCTGCCGCGTCGACTGCCTGCTTGGGCCGCGCTGCGGCGACGGCGTCACGCAAACTGCCGCCGGTGAGGTATGCGATAACGGCTACAATGAGGATACCTACCTTTCCTCCAGTACTTCCTGCGGCCCGGGCTGCACGGTAGTCCCATACTGTGGGGATGGCGTATTGCAGCCACTATTCGAGCTTTGCGACAGCGGTGCCGCCAACAGCGACGCCGCCTACGAAGGCTGCACCACCCACTGCGAGTGGGGTCCGTATTGCGGCGACGGCAAGAAGGATCCATTGGAGCTCTGCGACAACGGTTCGCGCAACACCGCCTACTCGCCCACATCTGGCGGCTGCAGTTATGACTGCCAACCTGCACCATCCTGCGGCGACGGCGAACGCAACGGCCCTGAGCAATGCGATCTCGGTTCGGACAAGAACACCGGTGCCTACGGAGGTTGCAACGCGGATTGCACGCGTGCACCCTTCTGCGGCGACAAGGTGGTTCAGGCCAACCTCGGGGAAGCCTGCGACGATGGCCCCACCGGAAGCTTGAGCTGCTCACCGAGTTGCGTGGGGCGCGGCATATTGTTCTAAGTCATCGCCGAACAGCCCAAGAGTCCGCTCCGAGCACACGCCCTGAGCGGGCTCGGTGTTGGTATCTGTCCGGTATGCAACGCCCTTGGTTTCATGCTGCAGTTCGGTTGTGGAGTGGCGAGCGGAGGGGACTCTGACGGATATTGCTCACCGGCGCGACGCACACTGCACCGGAGCTCACCTCTATGCAGAGGGGTTCTCTCGGCGCGTCGATTGCAATGCGACCATCCTGGCGTCAGCAGAGATATGGCCGGATGCCGATCACGGCAACCCGACTGTCAGTAGGATGGAGTGCAAGCTAAGGCAATGCACCAAATCGTTCGCCCCTACCGATACTTCGGAGCCGCAGCGAAAGCATTTCCCAAGGCGGTAATCGTTCGAACATTGCTCGCGTCGGGGCGGTACAGGTCGTTGTAGGTGTTCCAGGGGTACCACGCGTAGCGCTCGACGAGGGAGCTATTTGCGAGCGCCGGAATTGCAGCATTGAAGAAACTGAGTAGTGTCGCCTCGTCGGGATTGCTCGAACCCATGCAGCCAAACTCGGTGACCCAGACGGGAAGACCCCACTTTGCTGCCCAATTGACGGCCCCCATGAGTGATCCCGAGGTGCACGAACCAGCATTCCAACCGTACCAATGCATGGCGATGAAGTCGACGCGCAAACCGCCCGTGTTTGCCTGAGTCATGAAGTCTTCGAGCCAGGCGCGCCCGTCGTCAGAAACAGCCGGGCTACCGACGCGAATGTTAGGATTGCTCGTAAGCGTTGGCCAGAGAGCGATGGCGGCGGCTACAGTCATATTGGCCTGATCAGTCTTATTCGGCTCGTTGAATCCAAGGACAGTCTTGTAGCCGGCCTTGTCAATTGCCGTGAGCGCGCTCGCAACGCTACCTCCACCCCAGATCATCGGCACGAAGAGCGGGTCACTGCAGTCGCTCGCCTTTGACGCGATCGTCCAATTGTAACACCATGTGGCGCCCAAGCTTGCAATTTCAGTTGCCGGCGAGTTCGCCAGACCTTTGTACGGAGAAGTGCTACCGATTGCTGGCGTGCCCGCGACGCAAGAAACCTGAACGGCAAGTTTCTTGACCGTACTGCTGCAGGGATCGCCAAAGGTATTGTTCGAAGCCGTTACCTTGCAGGAATTGCGACCAACGCAAAGTGACTTGAGCCGGGTTTGGCTCGCAATGGCGTTGCAGGTACCAATCGAAAAACTTCCGCACGTACCCGTGGCGTTCCCATAGCTAGCGAAATCGACCGAATTGATGATCTGCCCTTGCGGGCAAGTCAAAGTAGTACTGGCTGCTTCGGCAGCTGTCCCGCAAATCGGCGTGCCCGTCGATGCACCACCGGTACCGAAGACCCCACCCGTCGTCAAGGCTCCGCCGGTGCCAGTCGCGCCACCAGTGTGCGTGGTTGCGCCAGTGCCAGTCGCGCCGCCAGTGCCAGTCGTTGCGCCGCCAGTGTGCGTGGTTGCGCCAGTGCCAGTCGCGCCGCCAAGGGCGACATTTCCACTTGAGGCGGTAGTTCCACCCTGTCCGAAGTTGGTCGCCCCGATGCTGGTGGAGCCGCCGGCGCTGCTCGATCCAGCGGAAAAAGCGCCGTCACTGGCGCCACCCGCGCCTGCCAAGCCACCCCCACCTTGGCTACTGGAGCAGGCTTGAACAAAGAAGGCCGCGAAGGTCGCCAGTGCCGTGCCCAGTGAACGCCGAGTGACCATATAGACGCTGTTGCACGGTCTAGCACCGGACAGCCCACGAATCGACGTCGCTCACCAGCGCCTGCATCAGGCCACCCACACCAAATGACCGCAACGCTGTTTTTTGCCATTCGAGCGAAGCGAAGATCACGCAGACGCGAGCTGCGCGATGTGCCGCAGGCACACGCACGGCGACCTGGGGCAACACGGTCGTCACCGACTCGATCCACCGGGACAATCGCACGGACACGGCAAGCCCGACAGACCGGGTCAGTTTCGCGCAAGGTCAGCGGTTTAGCAGTGTAGAGCGAACAAAATTCGTGTCATCGGCAGCATTGGCCCGCGGGACGGGAACTCCACTGCGCTGGGCGCCGTAGGTTTGAGATAACTCCGAACGCCCACCTGCGTGGCGGGGATGCACACGCGGAGGAAAAATGAACCAGTATTGGGGCAGCGCAGCGACTGCGGTTCGATTCCTCGATTTTACTCTCCCTTATGACAACTCGCCGTTCTCAAGCATCCCTGGCCTTGGTGGTCGGCCAGAACCGTCGAGGTACCGGCGATAGCGATCTATTGCAAGGTCTGGTCGCCGGTGAGGTGTGGGCCATTTCGGAAACATGGCACCGATTCGCCCCGATGGTGGTCATGATGGCAGAGCGCTGTTTGGGTTCGAGATCCGAGGCAGAAGACATCTGCCAAGAGGTCTTTCATCGCGTGCTTCGCAAAGTGAAGACGCTGCGCGATCCTAGCTGCCTACGAAGCTTCATTTATTCCTTCGCGGTTCGTGTCGTCCGCAATGCCCTTCGCCGCAGGAAGCTGCTCAATTGGCTATCCTTCGAGGATCCCGAATCGCTTGTCGATATGCATTGGAGGACTCTGGACTTCGAATCCCGCGATTTGCTTCGGAGATTTCACATTTTGCTCGACCGTTTGGGGCCGCGTGATCGGCTCGTATTCACGCTGAGACGAATGGAATCCATGACGGTGGAGGAGATTGCGAGCTATCTGAGGATCTCGGAGTCTACCGTGAAGCGCTCCATGACACACGCTACGGACCGGTTGTCTCATTGGATGCACGCCGACCCGTGCCTTTCGGGCCTCGTCGATGGATTCCGGAGTACGCAATGACAACGTCTTCCGATGAACCGAAGGTGCCAGGGGCACTCGCGGCACTGACCGAGCTGGGACGCGATCGGGTGAAACGGCCCACGCCGATGGAGCTCGACCATGGACTGAATTTGCTCTTTGCACGCGTTGCCGCAGGCCGAAGCCGCCGAAGGGGGCTGGTTCGTTGGTCTCTGGTTGGAGCGATGGCAGTGCTGTCGACCCTGGTCATACTGCGCGTTAAGTCAGTCGCCATCAAGGCTTCGTCCGTTTCCGTACCAGCACTTGCCTATCACATCGACGGCGGCACTGTTCTCGACGGAGGCTACTTGCGCGAGTCTGGCCATGCCGGGATGAATTTGAGGTTTAGCGAAGGAACTGCGTTCGAGTTCATGCCTGGGACTCGTGGACGGCTTCGTGCGGTCAGTCCAGATGGTGCCCGCGTGGCAATTGACAACGGAAGAGTCTCGTTCAGCGTAACGCCAAGCAGTGAAAGGCATTGGTTTGTTGAGGCTGGTCCGTTCGTTGTCACCGTGAAGGGAACCGTCTTTTTGGTTTCTTGGGATCCGTCAAGCGAGCGATTCGAGCTAAGCCTACGCCAAGGCAGCGTCGTCGTAAGCGGTCCCGTTGCTGGTGGTGGCCAATCCTTGCTGGCGGGGCAGCGGCTCGTGGTGAATCTTTCACGCGGGGAGACCTTGATTACAGAGGATGGCCTGGAGCAAGCCGTCGTTGAACCTGTCAGCACTCCCGCGGCATCGAATCTGACGCCGGCTGCCCCGCAACCGTCAATGGCGCAAGCCACGCCTGCGAGACTACCGCCGTCAACTGCCCATGCTCCGTCGGCTGCTGGCGCCACAGAAGGTGGGGAGCGCCGCTGGGTTCAGGCATTGGCAAGCGGGCACTGGGATCGCATTCTCGAGGAAGTCGAACGTACCGGCGTAGATGGCGTCCTAAATGGTGCTTCGAGCGAGGAACTATTTGCACTCGCTGACGCCGCACGGTATCGCCGACGCGTCGATTTGGCTCGGGCCGCTTTGCTGGCGGAACGTCGGCGCTTTCCCAATTCGCCGCGCGCCGTTGATGCGATCTTTCTACTTGGTCGCGTCGAAGAATCGCGTGACGGCGGGGCGGTTCGGGCGGTGGCACTATTTGATGAGTATCTGGCGAGGGCGCCAGCGGGCGGCTACGCTGCAGAAGCACTAGGGCGCAAGATGATCCTTACCAAGCAGAGCGGCGGAGTGGCGGAGGCACGCTCAATCGCCGAAGAATACCTTAAACGCTTCCCCAAAGGCAGCTACGTTGGCTCAGCACGAGCTTTGCTGCGCGTACCTTGATCGGTTCCTGTGAATTTCATTCGCCCTGCCATCGCCACGCTGACTCTTCTGCTCTGGGTGGCCCCCGCAAACGCGGGGACCGTCGCCATTGTGCGACCGAACAGACCAACACCAGACGTGACAGAGACCGTGTCTCGGATTCATGGAGAACTGCTGGCAGTCGGACTTGAGGTAAGGACAATCGACCCACCTCTAGCTCCAGTCCAGGCTCGGACCAACTCACCCGCCTGGCTGCGGGACATGGCTACCGCTGGTGAAATCGATGCAGTCATCGATATTGTTGGTCAAAACACTCCGGTCTGGGTCGACGTGTGGATCATCGAGAAATTACAGCGCCGATTCGAACTCACAAGAATTGCCAACGACCCGAACACTGCGAATGCTTCCGAGCGGCTTGCGATTCGTGCCATCGAGGTATTGCGTTCAAGCTTTCTCGAAAGCGACATGTCCGGCAGAAAGCCCGACCGCGAACCAATCGCGAAGCCCACAAGCGGCCCACTGCGGCAGGCAGAGCTCCCCGAGGTGACCCGGCGCCCCAAGCGAATTGGCGTCGAGTTGGGAGCAGCCGTGCTCACCAGTATGGATGGCTTGGGGCCGGCGCTCTTACCTATGGCACGTTTCGACTGGACGCCATCCGCTTGGCTAATATTGCATGGCGAGCTGGTGGGCCTTGGCACTCGGCCTGCTGTGGCAACGACTGCAGGCCATGCGCGGGTCGCCCAACAGTACGGCGCCTTGGGTGGCTCGTTTCGGTTTCGCTCTGACCGGCGGCTAAACGCGTTCATTGGGTTTTCGGCGGGAGCACTTCGCACCGCGGTGACTGGCGCGGCAGATGCACCAAGGCTGGGACATGCATCCACCCAATGGTCGTTATTGTTAGACGGAAACATCGGAGCTGCGCTGGAGCTACTTGGACGCTACTATTTGACACTGGCAGCGCACGTGCAAGTGGCTGAGCCCTACATTGCCTTGCACATCATGGATGCCGTTGTCGCCACGTCCGGACGGCCCAATCTCGCCCTTACTTTGACTGTCGGTGCGTGGCTATGACGGCGCGTCGCTCGGCCGCAGTGCTCGGCATGCTGAGCCTATTCGGCGTAAACAGCGCTTGCTCGCGCGCCAATGTGTATGCCGTAACCGATGCCGAATCCGGAAGCAACGGCGACGCAGCAACACCCACCGCCTGTCCGTCGCCCGCACTGCAACCAGGAGACACGAGCTACACGTTACAAGTCGGCTCAGTGAGCCGGAGTTACGTATTGCACGTGCCGTCTGCCTACGATGGCACCAAGCCCGTCGCACTGATCGTGGACTTTCACGGCATCGGTGGGACCGGTTGGGGTGAGTTATCAAGCTCTCCGTATCCCGCAGTGACCGATCTCGATGGAGCCGTCATGGCGTTTCCAGACGGCATGACGGGTCCTATCGGTACTGGCTGGAATATGGGACCGTGTTGTGTTGCCGGGGTTGACGATCTGGGCTTCGTTAAAGCCATGGTGACCAAGATCCAGCAGACGACCTGCGTCGATCCATTTCGCATTTATGCCGTCGGTGTTCTGACCGGGGGCGGAATGGTCAACTTTCTCGCGTGCGATGCGGCGGATGTGTTCGCTGCCGTAGCCCCGGCTGCGTTTGACCTATTGCAGGAGACAGCTGACACCTGCGTGCCGTCGCGTCCAATTACGGAGGTGTCGTTCCGTGGTACCGCAGACACCCGCGTGCCATATGCCGGGGGCGCCTCATCCTTGGTTCCCGGTATGCCGATCACTTTCCTCGGCGCGCAAGCGACATTCACCAGGTGGGCCCAAATCAATCGATGTACCGGCGCCGCTTCACCTCCTGACGCGAGCGGGTGCTCGTCCTATTCCGGCTGCGCAGACGGCGTAGAAGTAATCCTCTGCACGAAACAGGGCGGCCGGGAAGAGCCGGGTGACGCCAGCATCGCGTGGCCGGTGCTAAAACGCCACAGCCTGCATTAGTCGTGAGATTGCCGAATGTTCGACTCGGCCGCCGGGGGCAGGCCGCCGCCGACCGTTTGCGACGTGTTTTTTTGGACCAGTTTGCTTGGATCCCAGCAACTGCGGCTCGAAGCCCCAACCATCGGCCCAATACCGAGGAGTCCGTCCATGAGCAGAGTGCACCTGTCCACATTGATGCTAGCCGCTAGCCTTCCCAGCGTTGCGCTTTGGGGTTGTGGCAACTCAGATCCCGCCGCGCCTGGTACGGGCGTCGTTGGCGCGTCAGGCGGGTCCGAAACCGGTGGTGCAGTGACCACGACAACGGGTGGCACTGCTCAGGTTGGTGCGGGCGGGACGACTGGTAGGGGCGGGACCACTGCGTCTGGCGGCTCCCAGGATGCCGGTGGCACTCCGGGAAAGGGTGGAGCGACTGCGACTGGCGCAGGCGGGTCTGGTACCGGGGGCAAGAGCACAGCAGCGACCGGCGGCTCATCGACGACAGGCTCCGGCGGGACAGTTACGTCCGGCGGTGCGACCAGTGCCGGTGGTGTGATCACAGGCGGACGCGCAGGCAGCTCTGGTGGCGCTGGCGCGGGTGGAAGCAATGAAACCGGCGGCAAAGCTGCGGGCGGTGCGTCCGCTGGGCAGGGCGGAGCGGGCGGTGGTGTGACAACGGGCGGCGCAGCCAACACCGGAACCTGCACCGTTTCAAAGGCCGCAACGGGCGTGAATGCCACAGGTAGCGGGCCGCACAAAGTCACCGTCGAGACGAACGCCGATACAGGGATCAAAGAGGGCACTATCTATCGACCCACCGATCTCGCAGGAACCGAGAAATACCCAATCTTTGCCTGGGGCGAAGGTGGCTGCTCCCAGGATGGCAAGTCGAACTCAGTGGCAATGGCCGAAATCGCCTCCTACGGGTATTTCGTGATCGCTGACGGCACTCCAGGAGGAACTGGCGGTCGCACGCAGGACACTTCTAATATGACGGTGATGGGCCAACCGCTGCTCGCATACATCACGTGGGCCATCGCCGAAAACGACAAGCCCTGCAGCGCGTACTACCACAGCCTCGATACGACGAAGATCGCCACCAATGGGTTTTCGTGCGGTGGTTTGATGGCCGAGGGTACTGCTGGCGATGCCCGAATCACGACCTGGGGCCTCAACAGCAGCGGCCTGTTCAGTGCCAATCAAGCCTTCTACAAGACGATCCACACGCCGGTGCTGCTCGTTCTCGGCGGCACGAGTGACATGGCCTACCCAAACGGCTCGAGGGACTATGACAACATCAGTACTCTTGGCGTTCCGGTCATGTTCTTCAGCAAGGACCTCGGTCACGGTGGGGATTTGTTTGGAAGTCGCGGCGGGGACTTCACCAAGATCAATTTGGCGTGGTTGAACTGGTGGCTGAAGGGTGACGTGACGGCGACGGGCAAAGGCGTCCTCGTCGGCTCGACGTGCACTTACTGCACCAACAGCGCTTGGGAAGTTAAGTCGAAGAACATCCCGTAGCTCTGGCCCATCGCAGCCGCTTAGACGGCCAAGGCGTCCAATGCCCCATGAACACGTAGAACCGACCCCAGCAGGCACTACAGTGTTTTGCCGAAAGTGGGTCGCATCTACTATCCCGAAAGCCGACATGCCGAGATGCCCAGGAGCGGATCATTCGAGTCTGAAGCGAATGAATGGTTTTGTCCATTGTTCCGCGCCCTGGGCAGCCACCGAACCCACATAGGAGCCAACACGAGACGTTGCGCGAAGCGGTCAGGCGTGAGAATAGAGAGGTCTGATTGGTTCAATCATGTCGCCATCACGCACACGCTCGATTGGTGCCATCGTTTCACTTGCCTGCGCTACTGCGGCACTTACGCTGTCTTGCACCTCGTCCGAATACTTCACAGGTGACTCTCTAGCGCCGCGAGGAGGCAAATCGACGGCGAAAGCTGGGGCTGCTTCACAGGGCGGCAATTTCAATTCAGACGCGGGCGGAGTACCGAACGCTTCTGCAGGTACGACTTGGATCACAAACGCTGGCGGTGACGCGAGTGTCGGCGGCCAGTCCAACGGCGGTTCCACTGCTGGCGGTGCAGGAACCACGACTGGTGGTGCGAGTACGGCCACCTTGGGCGGCACTAGCGGCACGAGTCCCGGGGACAGCGGCGGAATTAGTGCGGGATTGGGGGGCGCGGTTGGCATTGGCGGAACTAGCCCGGGTGGCGCAACCGCAACTGGCGGCAGGAGTGCGGGCGGTGCAACCGCAACTGGCGGCAGGAGTGCGGGCGGTGCAACCGCAACTGGTGGCACAACGACTGCCGGTCGCAATGGTACGGGAGGCTCAAGCATTGGCGGCGTTGCTACAGGCGGCGTTGCTACGGGCGGCGTTGCTACAGGCGGCGTTGCTACAGGCGGCGTTGCCACTGGTGGCGCGGCGACCGGCGGCGCTGGTACCGGCGGCGCAACAATCGATCCCGACCTGGTGCTTTGGTACAAATTCGATGATGCCACTGGCACGACCGCAGCGGATTCATCGGGCAACGGCCACCCCGGCACTCTCAAAAATGTCAGCACTGGCACAGCGTCGTTTTCAACGACCCATCAAGTGGGCACAGGTTCCGTCAACCTGGTGAGCAGCAGCACGACCATCGGTGCGTACGTAGACGTCGCGACGAGTCTTCAAGCAATGGGCGTATCCAAGGACGTCACGCTATCGTGCTGGGCGAATCTCAGAACTGCGCGCGATTGGCAACGCATTTTCGACTTTGGTTCGAGCAGCACAGGCTCGTACATGTACCTTGCCACGGGAGTGAACACAAGCTCTCCGAGTGCGCCACGCTTTGGGATCACTACTGCCGGCAACACAGCGGAACAGTTCATCAAAATGACTACCCCGGCGACACCAAGCACCAATGTGTGGCACCACTTCGTCGTGGTAGTGGGGGCTGCGGCAACTTACACCGGAACACTATACATCGACGGAGTCGCAGTGGGCACGACCACAGCGATGACGCTCCACCCCTCGGATCTAGGCGCAAGCACGAACAACTGGCTAGGCCGTTCTGAATTCACTCTGGATCCGTATTTCGACGGTATGTTAGACGATTTCCGCATCTACAAGCGCGCATTGACGGCTGCGGAAGTCACCATACTCTACGCCGTGCGTTGAGCCGCTGCCGCGAATTTCTCGCGCTGAGACCAACGTTCTACAATGCCTTGACGACACGAACACGTTGCTTGAGTACTTGGCCACGATATCGTCTTGAACCGCACGTGACGCCCCAAGCGGCATTTGACGAATCGAATCACCGACATCCGCAGTTCGGAATCGGGCTGTAGCGACGGCCGGAGCCGGCTTAACTGGTTTGCGGGTCCGACCGTAACCACTTGCCGAGGCATCCGCCGCCATTGTCGGGCGAGCCAATCCCAACCAACGAGAGCCCATGAACCTGTTTTCGTTTGCGGACGACCTAACCACCGGAATCGATAGCATCGACGAGCAGCACGCCAATGTCTTCGAACTCGCCGAACGTGTCTTTGAAGACAGAATTGCAAGCAACGACGAGAACCGTCTCTACGACGCACTCACTTCACTATTCGACTACGTACGTTATCACTTTGCGGCTGAAGAACGTCTGATGCGCGACATCGGCGATCCGGGATTCGAGGCTCATCGCGGTTGGCATGACCTCTTCCAACTTGAGCTAGGCGAAATCGTGGATGCTGCACGCCATGGCGGCATTCAACCTGAGCTCCGCGGGCGATTGCGTCAAATTGTTCGCACTCAGTTTCAGGACCACATTCGCGCGCAGGACCGTCAACTTGCCGCGCTGGCCAGAGCCACGCTCCCAGTCGAGGCCCTGAAGCTGGCTGACTCGGTTACGCTCAAGCGAGCGGGCGATTTGATGGTCGACGTTCCAGAGCAGTACGCCACCACCGGGACGGTCATCGCTGTCGGTGAATGAACGCGACCAAATGACTGTCACATGACAAATCCGGTAAATCCATTAGTTGGCCACGCAATGAACGTTTCTGCTTTCGCAGTATGACCTGTGCAAATCAGCAGGCTCAATCCGAAATGGGTGTCTCGACGGCATCTCTTCACTGCCGGAATCGCACGTTCAACTGGGCTCAAATCAGATCGCCCGCAAAGTGGAAGTCGCTTGCGCCTCTTCTTAGACCATCCCGCTGCCGCGCAGATTGAATTTCTTCCGACTGAATTGACGCAACGAGGGGGGATCCGGGTCCTCGCTGCGACCAACGGCGGACGTTCCCGTGCGTAGGAAATTGTAAGCCGGCATACCCATTGCCGGCAGGTTGCCACACATGCATCATGTTCAGTGTACGAATTCCAAGCTGCAGCATCTTCATCGCACGACTGATTCCTGACTATCAGCGCCCGTCATTCACATCTGCTGTAGACACAACACACTGACATATTCCACCGACTTAGGTCCTGCTTCTGATGTGGTGCACAAGGTGTCCATGGTCGCCATACAACTTGGCTTGCCCAGTCGCGCTGAAACCGATACCCTGAGACTTTGTTTCTGCCGCCTACACAGGCATCAACGCAGACCCCTCGCCGAGGCAAAACGCACGACGAATTTGACGTTCTTTTCGAAGTGCGCCTTTTGGGACCATCGCAAATACGTATGTCCACGGAAAACCCTGCAAGACGCTCGATCAATCCGCCATTCGCCGGCATTCTTCGCGACCACAACCTGCGCTAAAATCGACGACTCGGGCGCACTGAACGCAGGCAGCCCAATCGGATCTCTCGCCAATGTCGACATTCGTCAAACACAGCATTCAACAGTCGGAGCGAAGCGTCCGAGGCGGCGTACCTGCCAAGGCGAAAACTCAAGCGCATGTCCTGGTGATCGACGACTCAGATATCGCGCGAGCAGCAATCGCCGGAATGCTGGAGGACGAATTCGAAGTGTTCGACCAGCCTTCTGCAATTGGCGCCACACGCGCAATTCGTGAACACAATATACGTGCGGTTGTTGTCGATATCAGTATGCCGGGGCTGTCTGGTGACAAATTACTCGGTGTTCTCAGGAAGAATCAGCGTCTGAATGGCCTAGTGGTCGTGGTTGTGTCCGCAAGAAGCACCGAAGAACTCGAGGCAATGACCGAACTTAGTGCCGCTGACGCCGTATTGTCCAAGGATGGACTCGACCAGGCCCTGGCCCGAACATTGACCCGATTACTTCGCGCTTCGAACTTCCAACCAAGTGGGCACTTCGTCATGGCAGAGGAGAAGTAGCGCCACGAACCACGCGCCGCAGAATGATGCCATGACAATCCTCAATGACCCACTTTTGATGATTGGCGTTCAGTCGCAGAAGCTCTTCGTCATTGCTCGCACGGTTCTCGAAGTGCATGGCGAAAAGAGCTGGATTCCGATCCCTGGCACACGCCAAGAGCTCCCCGGGGTCGTGGGTTGGGGGCGTCGTGCAGTAGCCTTGCTAGACCTGGCACGCGTCTTTCCCGGCCTGCGTGCGCTCGCGCCAGGCGAAAGGCGCCAACGCACCCTCCTGCTGCAAGTTGGCGAAAGCAATTTGGCAGTTCCCGCCGACAGCGTAAGCTCCGTTTTGGACATCGACACGTCGGCGGTTCGTCGTCGAGCCCTGACGGAGTTTCCGTTGTGCAGAAACGAAGTCCACCTGGAAGGGGCTGTACTTCCGCTATTAGACCCAACCATGCTCTTCGCACTCGCAGGAGCCGAATAATGCTTCAAGGCGCGGTCGGCCCCAACACAAAACCCGCGCCGACTTTTGCAGGGGCCCGAGACTATCTGGTCATCGAGACCGAACCAACGGCTTGGGCGCTGGCAGCAAGTTACGTGCAAACGGTACTTCTGGCTTCGGCATGGATCGATAGCGTCCTCAATCTCGATTTGCTGCTCGGTCTTTCGCCGACAACGCGTTCCACGGAGCGCGTCATCGTCCTGCGAACAAATGCTGGCAATTGCGCGCTGAGCACGAGATCCCCTCTTCGCCTCAGAACATTCGAGTCAATTGACCACGTTGCGATTCCTGCGCTGGTGTTTGACCCGCGATTTGGCGGAGCGACAACCAAGCAGTTGTTGCTTGCAGACAACGAATTGGCATTTCTCGTTTTCGATGTGGAAGTGCTCAGTGACCTTGCCGGTCGTCAAGGCTTGACGACAATTGGCTTGTCGACCCCTGGAGATCCCCTGTTGTGAAACCTACCCGATTGACACTTCGCCTGACAGTCAGCCTAATGGCGTTGGACCTGCTGGCCACTTGCGAGTACGTCTGGCTTGCCAGTCAGTCGCCTCAATTGGCGAACGGTGCATCAATACCCATAGCAACCATACTGTTGCTTGCACGTCTGCTGATAGTCTACCAACAACTGTCTCGCTGGGTGGGCCCTACAGAACGCATACTGGCTCCTCACATTGCTGAACACGCGGCGTCGCGAACTCAGCACAGTGTCGATGCTCTACTGGTAGCGGACAACCTACTCCAACTTGCCCCGCTAAGACTGGCCCTGCTCGTCTCCGGTTTATGGACGGGCAGTGCCTTGGCCATGGCCGCGTATTCCGCCTCCGGGTTGGATTTTCTCGAAGGCCTCCGCCTTTCCGTCGGCAACATACTCTGCGCAGCCGGTCTAGGTCTTGGTCTAGGCGCCCTCGCATATCCCGGTACCGAATGGTTGTTGGTCGATCCAGCCAATGCCACCTCGCGTCTAGCGCGTGCACGAAAAGTGGTACTACAACGTCCGGAACGGTGGCTGGTGAAACGGATGCTGAGCATCTTCGTTTGTGTAACGACCTCATCCGGGCTCGTCATTGCTAGCGCAACCGCGATAACCTCATCCGCGCAGTACAACCGAGCTGATGCCACGCTCCTCTCACTGACGACCCTCAGCGTCTTGTTGATACTTGACGCATGTTGGGCCGGCGCTTCTGCCGCAGTCGTCGCACGGGGAATCCTCAAGGAGTTGGTCTCAGCATCTGCGGCGACCCGGCGTCTCGCCGAACGCGGTGACTTGTCGCAGATGGAACTGCTACCGAGCGCGTACTGCGATGAGCTGGGTGGGTTGATCGAAAGCGTGAACGAGGTCATCGGCACAATGTCAAGCATGGCGGACGCCGCCACCCGAATTGCTGCCGGTACTCTTGGTACCGAGATACTGGGTAACGGAGAACTCCCGACGGCGCTGCGCGGAGTGTCTTCACGTGTAAGTAGCGTTGTGGTTGAAACGCGGGAAACTTCCGCTGAACTTGCCAGTGCTGCTACCGAAATCTCGGCCGCAGCGCAAGAATTGGAGGTGGCCTCGGCGTCGCAAGCTTCTGGAATGATCGAGATTGCGCAAACCATGGACTCACTGTCGAAGTCAGCTGCCCACGTGTCTGATGCAGTTCAAGGCGTCGCGCAGAACGCCGAGCGGACGCTGCACAACACGGAGCAAATGGTGAGCCGCATCGATTCACTTAGCATGCATGCGAACCGAATCGGCGATATTCTTGAGGTCATTCGGGAGATCGCCAACCAAAGCGACCTTCTGGCATTGAATGGCTCGCTTGAGGCGACCCGTGTTGGGGAGGCAGGGCGCGGATTCGCTTTGGTGGCTGGCGAGATGCGCCGATTGGCGGAGCGAGTCACTGCGTCGGTACAAGACGTGAAGAAGCTAGTTGCGGACATTCGCGAGTCAGGCGCTTCCACCGTGGTCGCAACGGAGGAGAGCAAAAAACTCGCTGAGGCCACCGCGGGTGCGGCACGAAGCATTACGCTGGTTACCCAACAGCAACGCAGCAGCACCGAGCAAGTCAATCAGAGTGTGCGCGCCCTGTCCGAAATTGTGGAGCAAGCCGCACTTGCCACCACACAGACGCGCGCCTCCGCAGAGGGCCTCAAGGTGTTCGCGGATCGCCTGGCTCACTTAGTCATTGGTTTTGAGCTCGCGAAGTAACTGCGATGTCGGATCGCTTCGGAACACTGCGCGACAAGTACCGAGCAGCAACCCACGACCGGTTGGGCAAGGTCTGCCAACTACTGCGCAACGTCGAGGGTGCGAGTGACAACCGATTGACCAACGCCATGGCGGAGCTCCATGCGATCAAGGGCGAGAGCTCGATGGTTGGTTTCGATCTGATGAGCCAATTGGCGCATCAGATCGAAAGCTACGTGGCGCATCGCAGAGCCAACGCGGAGACTTCGTATCGCGAAGTGGCTGACGCCGTCGACGCGCTCGTGACTGTGTTTGATCAAAGTTACGAAGCGGTGCTCGAGGATCCATCCATTGGGGAGTTGCTGTGCGAACTATCGGCTGCCGTGCCCCAGCCTTCAGCCCCCAGAGCCGAGCACCAAAAGGCCGGGGAAGTTGCGAAGCGCACTCCTATCGGCTCTTCCCCCGCAGACGCAACGTCCGATGGTGAGACCGAGCGCACTAGAGAACCTTCGGCGCCGGGTGGCGCCAATGTGGACGCGTCTTCCAAAGCGACATCAGGAGGCATGCAGACGCGGGACGCCCGAGCTCGATTCACGCGGATTGACGCAACTAGAATCGATGAGCTGTGCGATGCGATTGCGGAAGCAACCCTCAAATTGGGGAGCATAGAGTCGGACTTGTCACAATTTGCACTGCGGTTCAGCGAAGACGACGCACCGCGAATGCTCGTGGCACTGACTCAACGGTTCGTGTCGGTGCGAAGCGAGTTCAATGACGTAGCAGCGTCAGCGTGGGCGCTACGGCTCATGAGCGTAGCGCCACGCCTCGAGGAGTTGGCTGAGTATGGTGCTTCACTCGCTCGCTCCCTACAAAAACAGATTGTGTTCGAAGTCGACGCAGGAGGTGTTGAGCTCGAACGAAACGTCCTCGATGAACTTGGCGAACCACTACTGCATATCGTGCGAAACTCAGTTGACCACGGGATCGAGCTCCCAGTCGCCCGAAATGAAAAACCCGAGACGGCTTGCGTGCGCTTGCGCGCCGAGGGCCGCGGTGCAAACGTACTGGTGTCGATTGAAGATGACGGCGCAGGGCTGGATGCAACTGCGATTCGGGAACGAGCTGTGGCTCTTGGGCTCCTGACGCGCGAGCGCGCCGGTTTCTTGGCAGACACTGAAGCACTGGATCTCATTTTTCTAGAGCGATTCACCCAACGCGAGGTAGCCAATTCCATTTCCGGCCGAGGCGTGGGACTTAGTGCCGCACGCAGAAAGGTGGAGGCGATTGGCGGAGCCATTCGCGTGGAATCGCGCCTCGGTGAGGGGGCGCGGTTTGAGATTCTGGTACCATCTACTCTGTCGCGCGAACGGGTTCTTCTGCTTGAGATCGCTAACACTTGCTGCTGCATTCCGGCACGCTGGGTTACGGCGGTGGTCACCGATCCGTTGGTTGTGTCCAGCGCCAAAGACAAGCGCTACGTCACTCACATTGACCGGCTTGTCGTGGTTCGCTCCGTTGCGGAGTGGCTATCTCTTTCAGCAGGTGTCGAGGGCACCTTGGTAGTCGTCGAGATCGCCGGTCGCGCAGGAGCGTTCCTCGTGGATCGAGTGCTTGGCGAGCGAGACATTCTCCGCGTTGCCGCCGACCAGCTGCTCGCGCTGGGTCAGCGCGTCGAAGCTAGTGGCGTTCTAGATGACGGTGCGACCGTGCTTTTTCTGCGCTGGGCTGAGGCTCTGCGCGCGAGCGCACAGCGACGAAGTGTGGAACCGCACCTCCATGCGTCCCCTGCAAGAACCCCGACCGTACTCGTAGTGGATGACTCCCCGATCATTCGCGACATCGTAAGCGAGGTTTTGATTAGTGCTGGCCTTCACGTTCTAACGGCTGAAGACGGTCTTGTGGCTGCCCAGTTGCTCGAGAACGGCAGCTGCGACCTGGTGATTTCTGACGTCGAGATGCCCCAGCTCTCTGGCCTCGAACTTCTGGAACGGATTCGAAGAACCAACGATGCATTGCCTGTCATCATGCTAACAACGCGCAGTTCACCCGAAAGCCGTCGCAAAGCGGCAAGTCTCGGCGCCAACGCGTACATCGTCAAATCCGAGTTTCGCGGAAGCGTCCTACTTGACGTTGTGCGCCAATTCGTTGAGGTCCCGACGTGACGCCGACACGTGACGGCTCGCGAGAAACGTACGTGCCGCCGCCGTGCCAACTCTACCCGTCAATTTGCCGCTTCATTGAATCCCGGCTCGGCCTCTCGATGGATCGCGGAACACTACCGGGCGCACTCGAACGATTTGTGAAGCGCAAGATGTCCGAGCTTCGCATCACCGACGAGACGACATTGGCGAACGTCCTTTCCGGCGCCAGTGAAACCCTGCTCACCGAGCTCATCGAAGCGGTGACAGTGCCGTATTCATGGCTCTTTCGTGATTACGAACAGCTATTCGACGCTGTCGATAGACTGGAGAATCCACGTGGTGGCGGTCGACCGCTTCAAGTCTGGGTGCCTGCATGTGCGACCGGAGAGGATGCCTATTCGATATCCGCAATCGCACGATTGCGTGACAAGCGCGCCGAGGTACTCGCGACTGACATCAATTCCAAGGTCGTAGAGCGGGCGGGGACCGCCGATTTCGGCGCGTTCTCCGCGCGCAGCATTCCAGCGCGACACGAACACCAGATGACCCGTACCGCCGAGGGCCACTGGTCATTCACCACTGACGTGTGCGAGCTAATTTCGGTCGCTCAGCACAATCTGGTCGAGGCCCCACCCAGATCGGCACACGCGCATGGTGGATGGGATCTGATTGTTTGTCGCAACGTCCTCATCTATTTCGCCCGCGTTCAGCTACCACGTGTGCTTGGTCAACTGCGCCGGGCGTTGTCCCCAAACGGGCTGCTCGTTCTTGGCGCCAGCGACATCGTGCTGGAGCCTCCCTTGGGTCTCGATGCTGTCGACTTAAATGGGCGACTCGCGTTCAAAGTTGCGCATCAGGCCCCAAAGAGCTGCACCGGAGCGAATCTGTCGGAGAGCTACTTCGCTTCTGGCGGTACGCCCGAGTCGACACTTCGGAACGCAAGCGCTCAAAGCTTCGCAAAGTCGCCTTTGACAGAGCAACCTTTGATGTCTGCGTGCCCGGGAACGCGCGACATCGTTGGGGGAACTTTCGAGACATTGGACAACGGCGACGGCGGTACCGATGGGGAGCGAGCCATTGACGACATGCTCGAGGGAATAGTCCAGTACCTGTCCGGTGAGATGTCGGAGGCCGCACAGCTCCTGCGCGCCGCCTTATTTCACTGCGCCAATCTATGGCCCGCAGCGTACTACCTCGCACTCTGCTACGACAACTTAGGGCGATTCCGCGAGGCACAGCGGGAGTACCAACGAACTTTTGACCTTATCACCCGGCGCGTTCCAATCCCAGCAGCCGTTCGCCATGACTACGTATTCCTGGAACGGGATATTCTCGGCATGGTAAAGCGGCGAGCGCTGGGCAAAGCACGGTGAACGAACCTGGTCAGAGCGATACCGCTACTGGGCTATCAACCAGTCGATTGCATCAGAATGATCGGTGAAGATTCGCGCATTTAGACCCAATTTGCCGTAGGTGGCCGCAAATCGCTTAATGTTCATTTGACCGACAACCTTTGCGGGTGGGAGTACGGCCCAGTGCTTCCAGCCGGCTTTCATCATCGACGGAAACCATTCATTTTGTGACCATTTCTCGTCATCCGGAGCAACTGCGCCGTTGTTCGAGTCGTCTGAGAGCCACTTAGTACAATGATGTTTGAGCATCAAAGCATGCCCAGCAGTTAGGATCTCGCGAAAGGCTGGGCCGTGGATGTACTTTTTGAACTGATGGTGAATAATGTTAGTGTCCGAGTGCCGCCAAAGACTGGCAAACTCATTTTCAATGATGGTTTCGAGAGACATCAGAGAGATCCTCTGCTCGGTGCGGAGTTAGGAGACAATCGCCATAATCTAACACTGCGGCTCAGCGATCAAGCCCTACGTGGTTGACGCTGAGCTGCCGACCACGTGCGCACCGGCCAGTATTGAGTAACTAGAACGATCTGTTGGAATTTCTGGCGCAAGTGCAGTGTAGGATCGGCTCGCCGCGTGTGAGTGTTGCGCCAGAGCCGCCCCTGGTTGGGTCGCAACTCGTATTTGTCGTGCCGAGGTGGCGATGCTCAGGCAATCCTGGACAGGCCACGGCCCTTTCTGCGATGCTACCGTCCCACCCGACAGTCATCAGTTTGGACTGTCAAGCGTGCCAACGGCAAGTCGGTTGAAATCCTCTTGGGAGACATGTCCATGACAATGCATAAGATGTTTATCGGTGGTAGCTGGGTAGATGCTGCCGATGGGCAAGTGTTCGATGACAAGAACCCCTACAACGGAGAATCTTTCGCCAGCGTAGCGGCAGGTAAGCTAACCGACGTGCAACGCGCAGTCGATGCGGCCCAAAGTGCGTTTCCAACTTGGTCAGCGACATTACCAGGCGAACGTCGCCGCATTTTTCTTAAGGCCGCTGACGTGCTCGAAGCAAAGCGTGAGCAGCTAGTTCAGTGGCTGATTGACGAGACTGGGGCGACCTTCGGCATGGCCATGTTCCAGTCGTTCTATACGCCAACGATTCTACGTGAAGCCGCTGCCCAAGTAAGCGAGCCAAAGGGTGAGATCCTGGCTTCCGATACGCCTGGCGCAATGTTCTTGGTTCAGCGTCAGCCAGTGGGCGTCGTTGCCGGGATTTCTCCGTGGAATGCGCCGTTGATCCTTTCGATGCGAGCCATCTGTATGCCGATCGCCTTGGGCAACACAGTGGTGTTGAAACCCGCACCGGATTCCCCGGTGTCTGGCGGTGTGGCGATGGCCCAGATTTTCGAAGAAGCGGGCCTTCCGCCGGGGGTACTCAACGTCGTGACGCACGACACCGCGGACACACGCGCAATTGGAGACGCATTAGTCAACGACGCTCGTGTCAAGCGCCTCAATTTCACTGGGTCGACGGCAGTCGGTCGCGAACTGGCCGAAAAGTGCGGTAGGCAGCTCAAGCGCATTGCGCTCGAACTGGGCGGCCACAATCCACTATTGGTGCTGAAGGACGCAGACATCGAGCAAGCGGTGGACGTGGCTGCCTTTGGCGCGTTCCTACATCAGGGGCAGATTTGCATGTCGGTGCGGCGCATCATCGTCGAGCGTTCGGTTGCCGACACGTTCACGGAGAAATTTGTCAAGAAGGCACAGAGCCTCAAAGTCGGCAACCCGCGCGAGCATGGCACGATCATTGGCCCCCTCATCAACCAACTTCAACTGGACCGCGTGAAGTCAAACGTCGAGGCTACGCTCGCCAGCGGAGCCAAGGCACTGTGTGGCGCCAAACATGAGGGGCTCTGCTACTACCCGACTGTGCTCGTTGGTGCGGCGCAACAAAGCTCGGTATGCTGTGAGGAGACATTTGGCCCTGTAGTAGCTATCCTGCCGGTGGATACTGTCGAAGAGGCATTGGCTGTGGCGAACGAGACCAACTATGGGCTGTCGGCGGCGGTCTTGACCAAAGACTACGAAAAGGCCCTGTGGCTTGCGGAGCGGCTTGAGACAGGCATGGTACACATCAACGATTCAACGGTGCTCGACGAGCCCCAAGTGCCATTTGGCGGCGTGAAGAATAGCGGTCTAGGGCGCATGGGTGGGCGACTCGCCGTCGAGGAATTCACGGAAGCAAAGTGGATCACTATCCAGCGACAGCCCCGGCACTATCCATTCTGAAGTTTGCTGTCAGGTAAGCTTGAATACCGCTCGTGCAGAAGCGGGCCTTTGGCGACGACTTGTTCGGTTCATCTAGCCAGAGAACCGAACAAGTCGACCCACTTGCAGAACCTTCGAGTCGGATTTTGGTGCCAATTAGGTGGACTCACTGCAGCCTCGCGCGCCAACCGCGCAACAGCAGCGAGTTCGACACCACGCTGACGCTGCTCAATGCCATCGCCAGGCCTGCAATCATTGGGCTCAGATGCCCCGTGGCAGCCAGCGGGATCCCGATGCAGTTGTAGATGAAAGCCCAGAAGAGGTTCTGCCGGATCTTACTGAAAGTAGCCTGTGCCACGTCAAGCGACGCTTCGATCAAACGCAGATCTGGTCGCATGATGACAACATTGGCCGTCTGCATGGCAACTTGAGTGCCGCCGCCAATCGCTATACCAACGTCGGCCGCGGCGAGTGCGGGGGCGTCGTTAATGCCGTCACCGACCATGGCCACGCGACGGCCTTCGGCGAGCAGTTTGCGCACCAGGGCCTGCTTGTCCTCGGGACGGGCTCGCCCGATGGCCTCACCTACGTGAAGCTCGTCCGCCAGAGCTCGAGCCACGCCTTCATCATCACCGCTAAGCAGTATTGTGCGGATCCCTCGCCGTTGGAGCTGGTCAATCGCCCCCTTGGCGCTTTCTCGGGGCCGATCCGCGATCGCGATTTGGCCGAGCAATTCGTTACCTGCCGAGACCGCGACGTACCCGTGCTTTTCCGATGACACGACGGACGAGCGCCCCTCGACCGACGTTACGCCGCACCGACCCAACCAAGCCAGCTGGCCCACGCGCACGAGGATCCCGCCAACAACGCCGCTTACACCGTCGCCGGCGTGGCTCTCAAAACTTTCAGGTGCCACGAGCTCGCCCCCCAGCTCCCTTTTGTGTTCGACAATCGCGAGCGAAAGTGGGTGCGTGCTGGCTTGGGCGACCGATGCAGCCAAACGCAGCAGCTCTTCGCGCGTGCCCCGCTCGACGACGACATCGATCACTTTGGGTTTACCCTCGGTCAACGTACCCGTTTTGTCGAACACGAGCGTATTGACGCGACTCAATTGCTCAAGTGTGTCGATATCGCGCACCAAGATCCCGGCTTTGGCAGCTGCCCCGGTACCAGCCACGATCGCCGTCGGCGTGGCCAGGCCCAACGCGCAAGGGCAAGCGATTACGAGCACGCTGACCGCAGCCACGAGCGCGGCTTCGAACTGACCGAAAAGCGACCACCAGGCCACAAAAGTGACAACCGCAATCACCAGGACGCCCGGCACGAACCAGGCACTGATGCGATCCACAAGACGTTGCACCTCTGCCTTCCCAGCCTGGGCACCCAATACCATCTGCACGATTTTACCCAAGGTGGCGTCTTGTCCAACGCGCAGCACCTGAGCAACGACGAAGCCATTGACGTTCAAACTGCCGCCCACCAACTCTTGGCCAACGCCGCGCTGCACCGGCAGGCTCTCACCGGTGATCATAGATTCGTCGACAGCGGCCTGTCCTTCGAGGATCAACGCATCGGCGGCGAATCTGTCACCGGGCCGCACCACCATGCGCATTCCGACAGTTAGCTCATCGACTCCAATTTCGGCATCTTCGAAGCCGCTTGCAGATGTTGAAAGTTGACGACGCACCATGACTTTGGTGGGTTGCAGCGTCATCAATGTGCGTAGCGCGACCGTGGTTCCTCGCTTGGCCTTGGCTTCGAACCATTTCCCGAGCCGCACCAACGTAATGACAACTGCTGCTGCCTCGAAATACAGCGTCGGTTGGCCGCCGGCATTGGCGCGAAGCAGTTCGTAGGTGCTAAAGGCATAAGCGGCGCTCGTACCCAGGGCTACAAGCAAGTCCATGTTTCCGGAGCCATGCAGCACGGCTTTGGCGCCAGCTCGATAGAAGCGCGCACCGAGCCAGAATTGGACCGGGGTGGCCAAGGCAAATTCGACCCAAGGCGGCAAGTGCAAGTGAACACCGACCGCCATCAGGAGCATGGGCACCACGAGCGGCAGCGACAATCCGAGCGACGCCAAGAGCAGCCAGCCATCGCGCCGGGCAATCGCAGCAAAGCGCGCCTCGTCATCCGCAAGGGCCAAAGACGGCGCTTTTTGGGCGATTGCGTGCGGTTCGAACCCAGCGTCGGCAACAGCCTCGAATAGCTCCTCGATCGTTGTCCCCGGTTGCACCTGAATCCGCGCGCGCTCGTGAACGAGTTGAACTTCAGCGGCAAGCACGCCAGGGTGTTTGAGGAGGGTGCGTTCGAGCCGGGCGGAACAACTAGCACACGTCATTCCCTGGACGCCGACTTCGATGCTCAGCACTGGCGCGGTTTCAGTCACTTTCCCCATGCCTCGGCGCCGAACCCGGCGGCTTCAATTGCTCGAATTGCCTGCGCACACGCCTGTTGCTCGACCTCGCCTGCGACCTCAAGCGTCAGGTGTCCTGATCCAAGCTCGACCTTGGGATTCGAGTTCGGCAAAACCCGCTCGACGGCACGCCGCACTGAATTCACACAACCACCACACGTCATTCCAGTAATATGCAATTCGATCATCGGTCTGCTCCGTCGTACCAGAGGCGTTAATTTCAGGTTTGAATGACCAAAGTATTCATTCTAAGAGCCGGGTAAAGCCCCCTTGGATTCGAAACCGCAAAACACCGCCAAATTCAGCCAACAATATGCTATTGAGAGGCCCATGCTCCACGCGCGTTACGTCCGCTGCGACGTATTTTCGAGCCAGCCCTTTGGCGGTAATCCCCTCGCCGTTTTTACCGATGCGCGCAGCCTCGACCCCCCGACGATGCAAGCCATCGCGCGCGAAATGAACCTGTCTGAGACCGCATTCGTTTTGCCCGGACGGGAAAAGGGGATCCCAAAGATTCGCATATTCACGCCGAAGCTTGAGCTCGGTTTTGCTGGTCACCCAACGCTTGGCACGGCCTTCATCCTCGCGCGGCCGTTGCAAACCGACAGCCTGGTGCTCGAAACGGGCGTGGGCAACATCGCGGTGTACGTTGCTCGTGACGGTGCCGATCCGACCGCAGCTACCATGGATCTCCCGCTCCCCGTAGTTGCCGCTTACAACGGATCTGCAACGCTTCTGGCCGGTTTGGGTTTGTCCAGCGCGGTGACGCCAATTCGTCAATACACGTTCGGTATCACTCACCTCCTCGTGCAAGTGGCAACGGCAGAGCAGGTCCAACACGTCACGCCGAACCTCGAAATGCTCGCGGCGCTCGGCCCAGTCGGAGTCGTCGTGTTTGCCCAAACGGGTACCGCGATACGGGCGCGCGTGTTCCTTCCTGGCGCGGGAGTCGCCGAAGATCCAGCAACAGGCTCAGCTGTCGCGCCGATCGCCCTGCATGTCCACAGTCACGCAACAAGCCCTATCGGCCGAACGCTGAGCATCACCCAAGGTACTGAAATCGGTAGGCCGAGCGAATTGCGGGCAGAGCTGGTTTTCGAGGAAGACCGCCTCACGCGGATCCTCGTTGGCGGCCAATGCGTGTTACTTGGCCGCGGCGAGTGGCAGCTGCCGGGCCGAAGCACCGATTGAGTTTGCGCGCGCGGCCGCATGCGCTAACTCCGGCGCACCATGGGTTTCTCCTGCGGCATCGTCGGCCTCCCCAACGTCGGAAAAAGCACACTCTTCAACTCGCTCTCGTCAGCGCGAGCCGAGGCGCAGAACTTCCCGTTCTGCACGATTGAGCCAAACGTCGGGATAGTGCCGGTCCCGGATCCGCGGATTGACGCACTCGCGGCGCTTTATCGACCAAAGAAGATCACGCCCACCACCATCCGCTTTGTGGATATCGCAGGCCTCGTACGCGGTGCCTCAAAGGGAGAAGGCCTGGGCAATCAATTCCTCGCTCACATTCGCGAGGTCGACGCGATTGCCCAAGTGGTGCGCTGTTTCGTCGATGACAACATTACCCACGTCGCCAACAAGATCGATCCGGTTTCCGACGTGGAAACAATTGAAACCGAACTCTGCCTCAAGGATCTCGACACTGCGACCAAGCGCCTCGATCGGGCGCAGAAGCAGTCCAAAAGTGGCGACCCCAAAGAACTTCTGTCGCTGCGCATGGCAGAGAAGCTGGTCAAACACCTCGATGCCGGCCTGCCCGCACGCACGCTCGAACTCGACGAGAAGGAAGCTCCGCTGCTCAATGACATGCAACTGATCACGAGTAAGCCAACTTTCTTCGTAGCCAACGTCGATGAAGCCTCCCTCGGCAACCTGGACAAAAACCCCCATTACCTTGCCCTGGTGAAGCTAGCAGAGAACCGTAACGCGCGCGTAGTGCCGATCTGTGCCGCGCTCGAAGCGCAAATCGCCGAACTCGACCCAGCCGATCGCCCCGACTTCCTTGCCGCCGCAGGCCTCGCCGAACCGGGCTTGTACCAAGTCATCCGAACCGGCTACGAGTTGCTTGGCCTCATCACCTTTCTGACAGCGGGTGAAGATGAATGCCGCGCTTGGACAGTTCGCGGTGGAGCAACGGCCCCTGAGGCCGCTGGCGTCATCCACACCGATTTTCAGCGTGGGTTCATCAAAGCTGAGGTTATTTGGTGGGAAGACCTCGTCGCACTCAAGAATGAGGCCAAGTGCCGCGAAGCCGGTAAGCAGGCAATTGAAGGCAAGGAGTACGTTGTGCGCGACGGTGACGTGATGCACTTCCGCTTCAACGTTTAGTCCGAAGGCCGCACCAGACTATTTCACGTGTGGCGCCCACCAAGCGGAAACCGGCACTGGGCCACCCCAATGCCCACAAAATCGCGCGGCCCACAGCAGAGTTAGACACAGCGTCAGCACGACGCCCGCAGCAGTTGCCCAGCGCATCAGCCTTGCGCTGCTTCCCCTATTTACACTCAGCCCCGCCCCAACCACCAAGCAGGTCAACACGGGCACCACGCCTGGGTGGATCGCCATGGCCCGGTGCCAGTCGCCCCGTACCAAAGCCAAGCTCGCGCGAGTTAGCCCACAACTCGGGCACGGTAAGCCGAAAATGCCCGCCATCGGGCAGACCGTGACGTCCATCCCGACAACAAATCCAAAACCAAAGAGTAGCGCCGCCAATGCGACCGCACGCTCGCGCTTCACGACCCCTGCCCTGCGCGCCGATCGACAAGTTCATTGATTGCATCGCCCAAGCCGGAGCGCCGCTCAACCTTGCGCAAGATTGCCTGCTCAATGGCGGCGCGAGTCCCGACTAGCGTGCAGTGCCGGCGCGCGCGCGTCACCGCAGTATATAGCAATTCCCGCGTCAGCAAGGCAGAGCCAGCTTCTGGCAACAGCACAAGAACCTCGTCCACCTCGGAGCCCTGCGATTTGTGCACACTCATCGCAAAGGCCGGTTCATGCCTGGGCAGGCGAGAAAGCCCAAGCTCCGTCGCCCTGCCGTCGGGCAGAACAAACCACGCGCGCGTCCGGCTTGGTTCGCGCCAAACGATACCGAGATCCCCATTGTGCAACGTGACATCCGGAGCGTTCTCTGTAATGAGGATCGGTTCAACCTCGGTCCGAGGCCACCCGCGACCACTCGCCTGAGCCACTCGCCGACGCAACCGTTCGTTCCAGGTCTCGACGCCGAAGCGCCCCTTTCGGTGCGCGCAAAGCACACGAAACCGGCCGAGCTGCGCCAGCGCCTCGGTTGGGCTGGTCGAAGCCAGAAGCGTTGCGTTGGCACGCACAATGTGTTCTTCGACGCGATTAAGGCTCTGCTCAGAGACCTCGATGAATCGCACTTGAGCGTCACCAGTGCTGAGAACGTTGAGTGCCGCCGACACATCACCTCGCTTGATCGACTGCGCTAGCAATCCGATCCCACCATCGTGTCGAAAGCGATGACTCACTGTAAATTCGACGTAGTGCTCGGCAACATCGATTCTGTGCGGCACATGAGCCGCCATGCTCGTCGCATTGACCGAGCTCACCAACGGTGACTCACCGCTTGCACTGCGCGCGCAAAGCTCCCCTAGTACCGCTCCGGCTTCCACCGACGCCAACTGATATGGATCACCCAAGACAACCAAGCGTTCGACATTGACCGCGACGTCAAGCAGACGGCGCATCAAAGCCAAGTCGACCATCGACGCTTCATCCAAAATGATAATGTCCGCGCTCAACGGGATCTGACTACCGTCTGCCAATCGCCGACACCCCGCCACCACGGCGTGCACCGTACTGGCTTTCGTTGCAAGCTCACCTATGCGCGTCGAGAGCTGATGCAGACGCTGCTTGGCTTGAACGATAGATTCAGACAGCCGCGCTGCTGCTTTTCCGGTCGGAGCCAGCAGCAGCACCCGCGCCGGCTTTCCGCCAGTAGTTGCGCTTAGATCGCTAAGCAGCCCCAACATTCGCACGACAGCGGACGTCTTGCCCGTACCGGGGCCGCCTGTGATAAGACAGAAGCGTCGATTCGCGGCGATTGCCGCGGCATCCTTGGCTTCACTGCCCGCGCCTTCGAACCAATGTTCCAACAATGGCTGAACCAATTCGCGCTGAAATGGTCGTTGCACGACAACGAGTCTCTCGACAATTCGAGCCGCAAGCACCGCTTCATGCTGACGGTAGCGCGTCAGGTACAAGCGATGACGCTTGAGCGTAAGCGGGCATTCTAGGCTGTCGTCGCCCACGAATCCAGAACTCGTCAAGAGTGCTACCCAGTCAGGGAGCTTAGGTAGCATCAAGTCCAACGAAAACCCGACCTCCGCGTCGCGACTCGTCTGCGCAAGCACCTCCGAAAACCTGCGTCCGGCAGCACGCTCAAGGTCGATGCAGACGTCGCCCTCTCGACTTGCCCGCGTCAACAGAGCCACGCTCAGCCAAAGCGCAACCGCTTGCTGACCAGTCTCGCGCAGCAATTGGTTTGCTAGCTGGCGCTCGAGCGGACTCCAACCCGGCCAAGCAACAACCACCTCAAGCTCCCTCGTCACAGCGCAGCTCCTGCTAAGATAGCTTCGAATGCGCCGAGCGCTTCGCGCGATGGCCGATGAAAGAACACTCCACTTTTCGCTCCCATTTCGGGCAGAATGCCGCGCAAGAAGAGGTAGAATACGCCACCAAAATGCGAACCATAGTCGTAATCGCGCCGCACCGCCCGAAGCCACCGGTCGATCGCTGCGGCGTATAGCGCGGCCTGCACGGGGTAGTGATGACGCCGCATCTCGAGCTTCAAGCGGACCTCGTCGAAGCTCTCGGTTGAATTTCCGAGCGCGTTGGACTTGTAGTCGACCACGTAAACTCGCCCTGCGTGTTCAAACACTAGATCGATGAACCCGCGCAAGTAGCCGGTTACTGGATCGAATCTCAGCCGCGCCAAATCTTCTGAATAGTTTGACTCGAGGCCCGTCAGTTCAGGTCGGAGACCGAACGCAAGACGCGCTACGTCCAGCCCTTCCACTTTCATCAAGAACTCAAATTCAGCCTTCTTCTCGGTTGGTGCGACATTGACGAGTTTGAGTTCAGGTTGCCCGGCAATCAGCTCGACGTTGAGCAGCCCGACAATTCCCTTCCGCACATTTGCTTCCAGTGCCGCTCCGGGCAGTCCGAAGCGGTCGAGGATCCCGGCCACGTCCAGCTCCTCGCCATGCTGCTCGAAGCGCTGAAAATCGGCTCGCTCCAAGATAGCATGGAGCGCTTCACCAGTGCGCGTGCCTGGCGGCAACTCAACCATCGGCAACCGGAGCTCCGCCTGAGCCGTGCCTTGCTTCGGAACGCCGCCAAATGGTTCAGGCAGTGCGTCGACATCACGACCGGTGTCCGCGTGAACCGTAGATACAGCCGTCAACGCACTGTAGCTCGTCGTCTGCACCGTTGCCGTGACGATACGCGACAGCTTCTGCGGCGCAATCAGGCGTGACCCATCGACTAACTTTGGCTCGATTTCGGCCGCGCAATTCAAGTCGCCATCACCAACCACGACGTTAGTACCGGCAAAAACTCGTGCCAAGAGGTCACGCGTATCAGCTTGCCCGGTGTCCGCCAACGCGTCGCCCGCGGTGCCGCAATCCCGAGCGCTGTCACGGCGAGCGCCGAAGAGCAACTGGCCGAGCGCGCTGTTCTCGAGACCCGCAACCCTCAACCCAACAATCACCACTTGGTGTTTGGCGCGCGTCAAAGCAACGTAGAGCAGACGGGCATTCTCGCGCAGCCTTTCGGCTCGCGACAGTTCGAATTCCTCGGCCCCCTCTGCGAGTAGCCGCGGTTCGAGGTGCAGCACTTCCCGAGTCTTCGCGTCACCATGCCGGCGTTGTCGATACGACAACAGCGATTCCGCACGACGCACACCGCCATCCCATAAGCACGGACAAATGACAAACGGAAACTCTAGTCCTTTGCTGCGATGCACCGTCGTCAAAAGCACCGCCTCGGAATCAGCCTCAATCCTCAATTGCTGCCCCTCAACCGAGCAGTCCGTTTCGCCTGAACGAACCCTCGCCAGCCACTCGAACTGCCCCTCAAGAGTCATACGCTGTTCCTTCGCAGCCGCCTGAGTGAGCTCAGCAACATGAAAGAGGTCGGTGATGAATCGTTCGCCCGAACCTTGGCTCAAAATTCGCACTTTTACCTCAAGCTCATCACACAGTCGAACGACCGCCGCCAACAATCCCGAGCGCTCCCAAACCTGACGATAGCGCCAGAGGCGTTCGACCCACCCCTCCCAAGTATCGGTGTCGAGCCGCAACCGTTCGATCTCAGCTGGAGATTTACCGCCCAACGGATCGATGAGCCACGAGGTAACACGACGCTGATCGCTCGGCTGTAGCAACGCCCCCAGTAACGTCCCAAGCGAGCTTGCCGCGTCGGTGTCGAGTACACTTGAATCGCTGGTCTGCACGCAGCGGATCCCCTCTGCCCTCAACGCGCGAGCCATCGATTGACACTCGCGATTGGTTCTCCCAAGTACGGCGATCTCGGACGCGCGCACGGTGCGCATCCAACCTCGTGGTTGGGTGCGAAGCAGTTGCTCGACGTGCTTCACGCTTGCAGCGATCGACAATTGACGCGCGCGATACTTGGCGATCCCCTTGCCTGACTTGTCGGATTCGGCGTCGAGCCAATGGATCCTAACACCGGTTAGCTTCGTATCGTCAGGTGCGACTAGATCGCTAGCGCCGGGGCGCGCTGCAACTTCCACGTAGTCGATCCCGGCTCCCAGAAAAGGGTCGGCGTGGCCTTGATACAACCGCTGCACCCCTTCAATCAACCCAGGGTCGCTGCGCCAATTGGTCGTCAACGTGTGGCACTGAACCCGCTCATCCAACTTCGCGGTACGATAATTTTCCACGTCCGCACCGCGAAACGCGTAGATCGACTGCTTGGGATCACCTATCAGAAACAGGCTCGCGTGTTCTCGGTAGATACGCGAAAACACCTCAAACTGGATCGGATCAGTGTCCTGAAACTCGTCGATCAGCGCTAACGGGTATCGTCGCCTAAGACTTGCGGTCAATCTCGCTCCAGCCGGGCCGTTCAAGGCGTCACGTAAGTGGCGCAATAGATCATCAAACGACTGCACCCCGCGTATCGCCTTGCGCGATTCGAATTCACGCGACATGTACTCGACGAAATCACGACGCAGACGCACCCCCGCTTCTAACGTCGCCCACCGGAGTTTTGCATACCCGACCGAACAAGCCTCGAGCATCGAGAACCACTCGAGCATCTCCACGCTCTTGGCACTGGGGTATTTCTCTGCCAACACGCGGAGACGTTCCACCGCTTCACAATCGCCCTTGAGCTGATGAAACGGCACGGAAAGCCAGTCTCTGACCTTTTCGACGCTGCCGGCCAACTGCTTGCCCAAAGTGCCGGCTGGCTTGGTCTTGTTCAACCCGGCCAAAGTCCTCAGGTGGGCCTCTTTATCGAGCCAAGCACGTGCACTAGCCCGCCGGGAGTCAAACTCTGACACCGCCGCACCGAGAGCCGGAGTAGCGTCACTCAGCTGTGGCTCGAGTAGGCAATTGTCGCGAGCAATGACTGCCTGGCCCAGCTTGCGCAGCCCAGCTGCATCAATGCCAATCGCCCGCATCGCGAGCAGCTCCACTTGCGCCAAGACGGCAACGCGATTGACCATGAAGTCGTTGACCACTTCATTAAGCAGTGGGTCCAGCACCTCGACAAGTTCTGTTCCGAACGGCATCCGGCTCTCGAATGCATTTTGCTCGAGCACACCCGCGCAGAAGCCGTGAATCGTCGTCACGCTTGCCTGGTCAATAACCAATAGTGCGCGCTGCAAGCGTAGCCTCGCCTGCTCGCGGTCGACCTGCGCGCTCAAATAGGCGCGCATATCCGCCGCGCCGGTTGGCTCCGACCCATCAAAACACGCCTGAGCCAGGCGCAATCGCGTTCGGATCCGTTCTCCAAGTTCACCTGTGGCTGCGCGAGTAAAAGTGACGACCAGAATCTGTTCTGGTAAGAGCCCCAATTCGACAACCGCACGCAGATACAACGTGGTAATCGCGTGTGTCTTGCCGGTACCGGCACTTGCCTCGATCAGGTGCAACCCCGACAGTTCCACAGTGTAGGCGTCGAGTTGCTTCACGTGCGCCCCCCCGAAGTCCGGGCGGCACGCACTGGCCGCGTTGCGAGCGTGTCAGGCTCCAACACTTCGACACATTCGAGGTACGGTCGAAACACCATTTCCGACAATTGAACAAATTCAGGGAATCCGTCGATTCCGAAGCGCTTCGACCAAGCCTCGGTCAAAGGCGGGTCAGCGCCATACTGGCGCATGACCCCACGTGGCCCGACAGGTTTTCGAAATTCGTCTTCTTCGTCCGAGAGTGGATCACCGAACTCGCGAATCGCCCGTCCAAGGTTCGACGCGCTTGACTCGCCACGATACAGCCGTTGCGCATAGTTCCAAGAGATTTGCGGAAAGAATGCCAACGGGGCGCGTTGACCGACCTCAAAGCCTCGAACGAGCTTTTCTAGCATTGACTCAGCCGTCGCCGGTGCAAGTGGTAGAAGGCGTTCGACAACGAGTCCTCGATCAGATTTTTCGCCTAAGCGCAGCAGCCAGGAAACCGACCCTTGCCCAGAAACCGCCATGAGCAAATGGCGAAGCCAAGCAACCAGTCGGTGTCGAGCGGAGATTCTAGCCGGACTCCAGTCGACTCGGCCGATGTCGTGGATATCGGCAAGCACGGCTCTGAGCTCTGTGCCGGCGACTGTACTCGAAAGGCCCAACAAGCGCCCCGCATCTGCCGCACCAAGGTTTCGCATGAAAGCGTGTATTTGTCGCGTCAGCGCAAGCTGTTCATCGTGCACCACCCTGCCGAGATTGTCGAACGGCCGCAGGCCACGAGCTGTCCACTCAGCGAGCGTATCGACTTCGTCGCGGCCTTGGCAGACTGCCTGCCACTGCGCCACCACCAGCTGGTATCGCTCCAGCGAGTCAAGCTCGGTCGGATCGAATGGTTCAATGCTGGGCTGCGCAGATTCGACCTCCGCCCCTACTCGATTCCGAAAGAAGTACTCTGCTGGCGCTAGCCAGAACCGCTCAAGCGCGGAGAGTTCTAGCTCGGTCTGCGTCACTTTCGTGAGTGCCTCGCACATTCCCACCTCGAGGGCGAATGACGAACGTTCCAAGGCCAGCGCTGCGAGAAATTGCCCCTCGTCCCGCAACACCAAGCGCGCGTCCGAGCCGTCGAAGTAGCGCGCACTATGAGCATGCAACGGGTGAAAGACAATCAATCGTTCGCTCGCTTGCTCGCCTGCGCCATCACCAACAGTGAACGACTCGTCGATCACTGCTAGCAGCTCGTCGACGACAACACTGCGCGGCAACAGGGAATCGTCGCGAGGATTGCGCCCCCGATAAGTAATGATTAGACGCTCCCGCGCTGCCAGGAGTGTTTCGAGAAACAAGTGCCGATCCTCGTCGCGACCAACACGGTCACCTGGACGCGAGGGGGAGCGAGCCACATCGTCAAAACTCGAACTCATAGCCGCCCGCGGGAAACTGCCATCATCGAGCCCAACCATGGCAACAATGCGTGCCGGAATACCGCGCATCGGCAGCATGGCGCAAAATGTGACCCCTGAAACGAGCAGGGCTTGCGAACTTCGCGTGCTTTCGTAGTGCGCTCGAATCCTGCGCGCGACCACCGCTGCCGGCACGAGTTCGATGAACTTAGCACGTTCGGCTTCGCTGGCGAGTGCTGCCGAAGTTTGCAGTAGATCCGCAAGCTGCCAAGCGTCCGTTGCTTCGACCTTGAACAGTTGCGTTGTCGCGTCGCCGATGGTTTTGTGCCAGTCACCAAACGAACACGGCCGAGCAAATCGCTCGCGCCAAGTAAAGAGCGATTCAGCGCTTTCGACCAGCGCTCCAGCCAGTTCTGCATCGTCGCCTTCATTGTCGATAGGAGCGAGGGCGTGCCATCGCTTCGGTGTGTTGCTCACCATGGTCACGCCAAGCAACAATCGCGATAGCCCCCAACGAAGCGTGTGTTCAGGCTGCCCCTTGGCTCCTACCTGCAACCTGTCCGCCATGTCGACGCCCCAGGTCACGTGCAGTTCTTGCATCCACTTGCGGATCTTCGAACGTTGCTCGAGGCCGAAACCGAATCGGGCCGCAATTGGTCCTAGTTCGAGCAGACGCAAGAGCTCTGTCGCACTCAAGCGCAATTGAGCGCTTTCAAGCAGCACGGCCACGGCTTCGGCAATTGGGTTGGTTGCACCGAGGTTTCGATCGGACAATCGATACGGGATATGCCCCGGCAGTCCACGTTCAGACGCAAAAACAGCGTCGACCAGAGGGGCATAGATCTCAACGTCACGCAGTAGCACGATGACATCTTCGGGGCGCATTGTCGGGTCACGCTCGAACGCGTCCAGCAGCAATTGACGCAGCACTTCGAGTTCGCGCCTTGGCCCGTGACACGCGTGGATCTGTAACGAACGATCGCTAACGCTAAGACGCAACTTCGGCACCTCGGCGCTGCTGCCTCGGCGCCGCAACGCACAGAGATCTGCTTGCACTGTCGCCAGAATGGACGACGGGTCTGGCTCCACGAAATCGCGCGTCGCTATTTCGACGTATTCACAATCTCGCTCGAGCAGCAGACCAACGTCGCGCATGATGCGACCGTAGCTAGCGAGCAGAGGCTGTTGACTTATCCGTTCGCGCTCGAAGTCGTCGGTCGCGATAGCGCTTTGGTTGCCGGCTGCGCTTCTTGCACGGGCCAATTCACGCCGCCCACGCTCAGCGCCCACGTACTCGCGGGAAGCCGCCAGCAGGAACCAGTGCACCGGAACCTGCTGGGCCAGTGCGGCAAACACCTGCATAAACGCTGGGGGCAGCGTGGCAACGCCGAACAGACAGACTCGCTCAGGCAATACGCTTGCATCAAAGTTCTTGCGCCCGAGCAGCCCGGCAAGGCGCGCCACTTCCGCCGGAAAGTGGTGCTCTCCGATTCGCGCCATGAGAAGGCGAAATAGCAACGGTCGAAAGTCAGTCTCGTTCGCTACCTCCTTCGCCCAATCGAGGCACCAATCAGGTCGGTAGATCTGCGTCTGGTCGAAGGCGTCAGCGAGCTGTTCCGCCAATCTCAACCGCGCTTCGAGACCGGGGCGCGCAGCCAGGTACTGGTGCATGGGCAAAAGCCGGCTGTCGTCGGGCAGGTCAGCAAGAATGAGCGCCAGATGCAACGCCATTGCTTCACGCGTGAATTGTGCTGCTGCGTCGACAGCACCAACCACCCGTTGGCCAAGAGCCTGAATGAAAGCCCGAGGAAACGGGTGGACCGCATTGCCCCAAACGCCGAATCGCTCGGCGAGCCCCATTGACAGCCAGCGCTCCATTCCTTGGCTCTGAACGACAATCACTTCTGGCTGAAACAGGCTTTGGCGCGGTGCAGTGAGGACGTCACCGAGCTCTTCCAACAGCAATTCCATTCGGTTGTTTCGGTGCAGGTACAACATCTCGAGTCTCAGGAGCCATAGTCATTGGGCGGCTGCGGCACCATCCTCGCTCGCTTCGACGGCGAGCGATGGGTGAATCCTCGAGTATCTCGATTCACCCCCTCGCGGCCAGCCTCCGCAGAAAACGACCGCCCGCCGGCTGAGGGCGTTGGCCACCTGTTCGGCTAGCGTTCCAGAGCTGCGACGCCTAGATTTTTGATTGTTCGAAGCTTTAAGGACCACGGAATTGTACCGACCCTTGATGAGTTGACGCCTTGGCAACACGCGCAAAGACCGTCCTGTGCTAGGGCATCCACGCGGGAAGTGCGTACGCCCTTGTCCCAGCGCTCTCGCGGTTCTAAGAATCGCGGGCACAAGTCTCAACTACAACGATAGGGTTTGGTCAGAATGAATCTCGTCCAGTGGGTGCAGCGGTTGATGTCGGATTTCGGTGCCGCATGGGTCATGTGGGTCATGATCGGCTTGAGCGTGATCTCGGTGGCCATCATGTTGGAGCGCCTTTGGTTCTTCCACAGCCTCAAGGACGACGTAGCCAGTCTAGCCGAGAAGTTGCGAGCCGCTTTGCGCGACGACAATCTCGAGCAAGCCAGGAAAATGCTCGAAGCTTCGCCCAGTGCCGAAGCAGCCGTGGTCGTGGCGGGTTTGCTCGAAGCAGACCGCGGCGCCGAGTCTGCCGAGCAAGCAATGATGGGCGCAACCGCGTTGCAGCGCTTGAGGCTCGAACGGCGGCTCGTGTTCCTTGGTACAGTTGGCAACAATGCCCCGTTCATTGGCCTATTTGGTACGGTCATCGGCATCATTCAAGCCTTCGAAGCACTCGGGAAGCAAGACACCGTGAGTGCGGCAGCCACTGCGGCGGCGGGCATGGCGCCACAGCAGGTCATGGCTGCCATTGCAGAAGCGTTGGTTGCCACTGCCATTGGTCTGCTCGTCGCAATTCCGGCGGTTGCCATGTACAACGTGTTCATGCGTAAGGCCAAGTCGACGATGGCCAACACCGAAGCGCTCACCCGCGTGCTTTTGGCCTACTTGTCAGCAGAAGACGACAAGGCCGCCGCCGCGGCCGAGGAGTAGAGCATGGCGGCCGCGAGCAATGGAAATGGCGACGACGACAGCATCGTCGCAATCAACGTAACACCGCTAGTCGATATCATGCTTGTGCTCCTCATCATCTTCATGGTGACGGCGCGCATCATCGTATCCCAAGGCATGCCGATGGATCTCCCGAAGGCAGCCAGCGGTGACAGCATTCAGACGGTGTTCAGTGTCGAATTGACTGCCGATGGTAAAACGGTCGTCGATTCACAGCCGGTCAAGGACGACGAGGCGATCCCGCCGTTGGCCCGCGCCGCCAAGGCTAAAAACAAGGATCTTCGGGCGGTCATTCGGGCGGATAAGAAGGTCGAACACGGTCGCGTCATCCACGTTCTCGACCTGCTCAACCGAGTCGGAGTCGCCAAGATCGCCTTCGCGGTCTCACCGGCAACCGAACCAGTTCCAGGAGAAGCGGCACCCGCCGCAGTTGAGCCGGCTAAGTAATATCGGGAAGCCCGTGCGAGAAAACTAGCATTGACGGGACGGGTTTCTTCCCTACGCTTCCTTGAGCCTTCGAAGAATCGAACCAAAATTTCGGGTCACCTTGCGCGAAAACTCCGAACCCCTGCTGGCCATCACGACTGAAGCCGAAGAGGCTGACGAAGCACACGCGGACAAGCCCGAAGGTGCGGCTTCGAGTAGTGATGTTGGTGTCGGGTCCGGCAGTAATTCGGTGCCTGCTGGCGAAACTTCCAATGGCCTCAGCGACACACGTGAACTACGCGCCGCAACGGAGCCTGCTGTGCAAAAACAAAGGCGACCCAGGCAACGGCGAGATCCACGTGCGGTTCCCGCGTTCGACCCGTTGGCGAGGATCCTGGAGCTGATGGAGCGTGAGCGTCGCGTGGGAATGAGCCTCGGGTTAGCTGGTGCGTTGGTGGTTCATGGCGCTGCAGCCGCGCATGGTTACTCGGCGCTGCTCGACATGAGCGCTTTCGCCGCTGCCATCCGCTCCGCTGTCGTCGACGATGTTCGCGCCACCTTCGCAATCGAGGTCAATAAGCCCCCGCCGCCGCCGCCGCCGCCCGCGCCCGAACCTGAACCAGAGAAACCTCAAGTGCAGCAGAAGGCACCTGCGGCGCCACAAAACACGCAGCCTGAGAAGCCGCCGGCGCCCGCGCAAGCGGCGAAAGTGCTCACGGCCGATCCCGATCCCTCGGAGCCGCTCGATCTGACGGACCAGGGTTTCGTCTCCGGCGAAGGCGATAGGTTCGCCGGTGGTGTCACCACTGCGACGGGTACTTCAAAAACTGCGGTGCGCGATCGCAATGCCAAGCCCGGTGGGGTTGTGGGCGGCAAAGGGACGGGGCCCGTGGCGCCACCGGCCGCACCAAAAGTCGATCTTAGCCGAGCGGCAATGCCCACTACACGCTCGTGGGACTGCGGTTTCCCGGCTGAAGCTGATGTCGAGCAAATCGACTTTCAGCGAGTTTCGATTGTCGTCACGGTTGGCACTGATGGTCGCGCGCAAAGCGTGACGGTGCTCAATGATCCGGGACATGGCTTCGGCAATCAGGCGAGACAATGCGCGATGCGCAAGTCCTACGACGTGGGCCTCAATGCCGAAGGCAAACCAGTCGTCACGATGACCCCCCCGTTCAATGTGACCTTCACCCGCTGAACAGGCGACCGAATTATAATTGGGGCGCTTTGGGTGGATCGGCCATTTGGACTGTTTGCCCCGGGGCAATTGGCGGTTATAGTGCCCGCGTGTCGGACTACCGGACGGAACAGCTGCGCGGCGTTCGCTTTTTTGAAGGCTTGAAGCCAGCAGCGCTCGACCTCATTGCCAAAGTCGCCGTTGAGGAAGCGCATTCCTTGGGAACCAAGCTGTTCTGCCACGGCGAACCCGGTGACCGTCTCTATCTGATCCTTGAGGGCAAGATCCGCATCAGTCGTGAAGTGGCTGGCATGGGAGAAGAGGCTCTAGCGGTGCTTGGGCCGGGTCAGGTTTTTGGGGAAATGGCTCTGCTTGACGAATCTCCCCGATCCGCGGACGCAATTGTCCACGAACGCTGCCGATTGCTTGCAATACCCAAAGGCGCGTTCGACGATCTGTTGTTTTTGCACAAAGAGCTCGCCTACGAGGTTCTGCAGAGTTTCGTTCGACTCTTGACCGCCCGACTCCGGGAGACCAACGACAAGTTGACGTTTCTCACCTTTAGTGGAAAATTCTGAAGTGATTTCGCATGTTTAGTCATTTGGGGGGCACAGTCCTAAGCCTGTTTTGGCTGCAAATTTGACGCGCCAACACCCGTTCAGTATGCTCACTGGCCTATGCAGGGGCTTACCAAGCGCCAAGAGCAAACACTCGATTTTATCCGCCATTCGATTACGCAGCGCGGATACCCGCCGACGTTGCGTGAGATTGGTGAGCACATGGGGATCCGTTCCACCAACGGCGTGAATGATCACCTGCGTGCCCTCGAGCGCAAGGGTTACCTGCGACGTGAGGACATGAAGAGTCGCGCGTTGAAGCTCGTCGACGTAGGGGCAGCACTTGCCTCCAGCGTACCGGAAAACGATGCCGTACCGGAATCAGACGATCACCTCGACGACGAGATGGTTGAAATCCAAGTCCTCGGGCGCGTGGCGGCGGGGCTTCCGCTGCTTGCAGAAGAAAACGTGATCGACACCGTGCGCATCGATCGGATGCTGGTGCGCGGCGGCAGGGATGTTTTTGGTTTGCGCGTCACAGGCGACTCGATGATCGAAGCCGGGATCTTCAGCGGCGACTACATCTTCGTCCGCAAACAGAGCACCGCCGATCGCGGTGAGATCGTCGTGGCGCTTATCGGCGACGAAGCCACCGTGAAATACTTTTTTCCCGAGCGCGACTACGTTCGGTTCCAGCCGGCAAACGCGCGGATGGCTCCAATCCTCGTGCGCGCGTCGGATTTCAAACCAACGATGTTGCTCGGCAAAGTTGTCGGCGTTTATCGGCGCATCTAGCCCGACCGAAGCCCAAAGGTCCGGTCGACGCAGCGGAGAAGTGAGCCAGTGGACCGGCAGTGCCTTCTCGGCCCTAGGCCGGTGAAGTTGACCGTGCTTCAGCGCGGCCAGCAAGCCGTTCGCGTTCTAATGGCAGCCTGCCGGTAAGTAAAGTCACATCGAACTCGGCCTTTCGGTTGACGGGACCGACGGCAAATTGGTAGCGTCCGGCGTTGTCTCGAAGCGGCATGCGAGAGTCCGGATGCAACCCGAAAAAGCCACATCCCCCACGCGAATCCGGTCCGTCCGTCGTTTGGACTGCACACTCCTCGTCACACTGCTCTTGGGGTTGTCGCTGTCTGGGTGCGGCAACATTCTCTACACGTACCGAGCCAACAGTGCTTCGAGCAGACTGGAAGAAGCGCGTCAAGCCGGTGCAGAAAAGACTGCGCTTTACGAGTACACGTTGGCGCAAGAACACTTGAACAAGGCCATGAGTGAGGCTTCTGAAGCAGATTACGGCGATGCCGCCGACTTGGCCCAGTTGGCAGATGGGTACGCCGAACAGGCCGTGGAGAAAGCCAAGCGGCGTATGCGGGCGCAGTCCAAGGACGAACAACAGCCCGATCGCGCCAAATCTGACGAACCAGGAGAGCCGAAGTGATGCGCATCGCCACGATGACCTTGCTTCTGTCGCTGCCGTTCGTGGTAACGGGCTGCGTCGATGCACAGAAGCTGCGTGGTCAAGTCCAAGGGCTGAGCAAAGTGGCCGAAGAGGCCAAGCACAACGGAGCCGAGCGTTGCGCACCGCGCGAGCTCGCCTTGGCGGAAAGTCACTTACTGTTTGCCCAAATCGAGCTCGATCAGGGGTTCCCGTCAGCCGCAGAGAATCACCTGCTTATCGCCGCGCCGAATGCACACGCGGCCCTGGCACTCTCGCCGCCAAACGAATGCATACTCGTCTACGATCGCGATCACGATGGTAACCCCGATTCGACCGACGCGTGCCCGGACGATCCGGAAAACTACAATGGCTTCGAGGATGCCAATGGTTGCCCCGAAGATCCGGATTCCGACGGCGATGGCATCGTAGATTCGAAGGACACCTGTCCCGTTGATCCCGAAGACGCGGACAAGTACCTCGACGACGACGGTTGCCCAGATCTCGACAACGATGCCGACACGATTCTTGACACGAACGACAAGTGTCCGCTCGAGCCCGAGGATCCGGACGGCTTCGAAGACGAAGACGGCTGCCCGGATCCGGACAACGATCAGGATAAGACTCTCGACACCGACGACCAGTGTCCGAACGAACCCGGGCCAAGCGACGGCGATCCAAAAGGGTGCCCGAAGAAGCCGGCACTAGCGGTCATCACCGATTGCGAAGTGAAGATCACCGAGCAAATCCACTTCGAGTACAACAAGGCCACGATTCGCGGCGAGAGCTTCCCAGTGCTGGATGCAGTGGCCGAGATCCTGAAGAAGACCCCGAAGGTGAAACTCGAGATCCAAGGCCATACCGACAATCGCGGCACTGCGGGTTACAATAAGGGACTTAGTGACCGCCGAGCTGCATCCGTGTTGAAGTATTTGGTTGAGCACGGAATCGACCCCGGTCGCCTTGCCTCACATGGCTATGGTTTCGAGCGACCGATGGTACCGAATGATACCGACATCAACCGCGCCCTGAATCGTCGCGTACAATTCGTACGCACTGAGGGTGAAAAAGAAGGTTGCGGACAGCAGTAGAACCAGAAATAGTCTAGAACTCTTGGATTCCGACAGCTTCCACCCTCCTATCGACATCCTCGCGCCGGAGCACCTGTTGTGACATCGAGACTCATCCTTCGTTTAGCCCCCGTCCTGTTACTCTCCACCCTCGCGCTTCCCGTGGCGGCGGCCCCCAAAGACGCCGCTGCAACGACCAAGATCGACGAGGCAATCAACGTCCATTACCTGGCTACCGACTTCACGAAGGCTGAAGGCCAGCTGCTCGGGGTCATTAAGGCCTGTGGTAAGGATTGCAGCCCGAACGTACTCGGCCGCGCCTGGATGTACGTTGGGCTTGTGCGCGGCAGCGGTAAGCAAGATCTCGCCGGCGCCCGTGAGGCGTTCACAAAGGCGAAAGATGCCGATCCTTCAACGCAAATCGATACCGCACTGGCCACTCCCGAAGTGCAGTCGGAATTCGATGTCATCTTCGGCGGCGCAGCGCCTTCCGGCAAAGGCAAGGCTGCAGCAGCCGCGGCTGCAGCAGCTGCCCCAGCCGGCGCGGAAACGCCGGCTGCCGGTGGGGTGTTGGATTGCAGCATCGATCCAGGTAGTGAAGTCGAGTTTCGGCGTCCGATCCCAATCAGTTGCGCCGTTCCCGAAGGGGCGAAGAAGGCCGTTTTGGCCTACAAAGAGTTCGGCTCGAGTCAGTTCGTCAACCTGCCAATGGCAATCACGGACGGCAACGCCCGTGTGGCTATTCCCTGCAGCGCGACCAAGCTCGCCGGTGGGCTCGCCTACGTCATCGTCGTAAAGGGCGCCGGGGGCACACTTGGTACAGTCGGCACGTTAGAGCAACCAGCAAGCCTTAGCATCGTACAGACCACGATTCAGGCGCCGCCAGCATACCCAGGCGAAGCGCCTCCTGCGCGCTGCGCCGAAGAGGTAGAGTGCCCGCCTGGGATGCCAGGTTGTGCTCGCACCGGTGGCGGCAGTTGGGGTGACGCTTGTACGCCGGCCGAAACTTGCAAGAAGGGCCTGTATTGTTCTTCCGGCACTTGTGAGAATGCGCCAACGTGCGAGGTCGATAGTGATTGCGGCAGTGGCCGCTGTTCGGAAGGGATCTGCGACATGGGCGAGAGCGCTGCGGCCGGTAGCGCTGGTGGTTTCCGCAAGATCTGGGTGGGTGCTCACTTTGGTGCAGATATCTACTTCTACGGCAGTGGCGAGAACGTCTGCAGCAAGGAAAGCGTCGCACAGAACCGTGCGTACGCCTGCTACGAAGCTGACAACAAGACGCCGCTCATCAACGGCCATGCGGAATCACTTGGCTTCCCAGAGACGACATTTAAGGATGGCAAAGGCACGATCAAGGGTGGGCCAAAGTTTGCGTCCATGCGCGCCCTCTTGTCGTTGGACTACGCCATCAGCCCGAACCTGATGGTCGGTGGCCGCGTGGGCTTCGCCTTTAATGGCGGCCCAAAGAGCTTCACCTACACGGCCTTCGACAACGGTGCACAGGGCAAGGCATTTCTTCCAATTCACATCGAGCCGCGGCTGACTTACCACTTCGTCTCGCTCGGCAAGCCCGGGATTCATCCGTACATCCACGCCGGTGGCGGCTTGGCTCAGATCGACGGCAAAATGTCGGTGTCGATTTGCAACAACGGCGCCACTGCGGATCTTACCAACAACTGCCAAGCCGGAACCCGCAGCGTTTACGTGTACAAACGCCTGGGACAGGGTTTCGTCACCCTGGGCGGCGGCGTTATGTATCCGATCGGCACTCGCTTCGGCGCAGTGGCAAACATCAACCTCATGTACATGCTCCCCGACTCCGGTCTCGTCATCGAGCCGAGCCTTGGCGCCGTGATCGCATTCTAGCCATTGAGGCAGAAGTCTTGACCTATGGGTCAGGACATCAGTGCGACAGTTGAGATAGTGCGCCCGCTCGAAACGGCGGGCGCGCTGCGTTTGTGCAAGCCATCCCGGCCGAACTTGGCCCGCTACCTACGCCGTGGGCGCACCGACTCGAGAATCGCAAGCGCAATGCCGTAAGCGAGCGCTCCGCCGGTACCGACGCGCACCCAAGCGTTTGCTGGGCGCAGCCCCAGCCATTCGGTCGCGACGTCCAAAACCACCACGACGGCGCCGACCAAGATCCAAGCCTTGTAGGCGTCGATGCGTAGCCGCGGACGACCAACAAGACCTGCCAAACCCAAGCCGAAATAGATCCCGTAGCAACGCGCGCACACGGGCAGCGTTGCGCCGAAAATTGTGAAACTGCGCCCGACCCGTTGATGGCATTGTAGCGAATAGAGCGCTCGAAGTACGGCACCGAGGGGCGCCGACCAGGCGACGCTCTCGAGCAGTGGTGCGAGCAGCGGCACGATCGCTGCGACAACGAACAGGGCTCGAATCGCGGCGACGAGTGGTCGGGAACGCCGCGGGCTGACCAGCACACGCAACACGACGCTATTTCCGGCCTCGCTCCGGCAGCGGACGACCAAGGTGACGAAGGACGGCTTGCATGTCCTCCCAAACAGCGTGCTTGCCACTCGGAGCACGAAGGAGGTACGCCGGGTGGAACGTTGGCATGACGGCGATGCGGCCTTTGTAGAGCTTCCAAGTGCCGCGCAATCGAGTAATCCCGCCGAAGTTGCTGCCAAGCAGGCCCTCGACGGCTGTGGCCCCGAGGGCCACGATCACTTGCGGCGCGACAAGCTCAAGTTGCTCATCGAGGTAGCCTCGACAAGTGCTCATCTCGTCCGGCAATGGCTTGCGATTTTCGGGTGGACGACACTTGACGATGTTACACACGTACACCTCGTCACGCGTCATACCCATGGCAGAGATCATTTTGTCCAACAGCTGCCCAGCGGCCCCGACGAATGGGTAACCCTGTGCGTCTTCGTCGGCACCCGGCCCCTCGCCGACGAAGCAGAGCCCACTCGACGCCGTCCCACGGGCAAAAACTGTCTGCGTACGCTGCTCATGCAAACGACATAGCGTGCAACCGGTGATCCGCTGTTTCAATGCGTCAAGGCGCTGCTGCTTCTCTTCGGGAGACAGTGCTACGAGATCAATCCGTGGCTGCGCCACCGGCAATGCGACTCGCAGCTGCGGCGCCGGCATGGAAAACTCGGGGCTTCGCTGCATTGGCTCTGCGGTAGCACGCGCCGGCTTCATTGGTGGCGCAGCCGCTGGCGCCATTGACGCTGGCGGCTCGGTGATGCTTGCCACGGCGGGTGGCGCGGCCTTCGGCACGCCGAATGCCCCACCCTGCATCAGCACCTCGACGTGGGCGCGAAGCGCACGCGTCACCTCGGTGAGCTCGAATCGCAGATCCGCCTCATTCGCGGAATCGCTACTGGCTTCGATGTCGAGCGTCATCGCGATACCACCGCTTAGTGACTACCCTCAGCACTCAACCAGCGTTCGGCATCGAGCGCGGCCATACACCCCGTGCCGGCCGCCGTGATCGCCTGCCGATAGGTCCAATCGGCACAATCACCAGAAGCAAAAACACCTTCGACACTTGTGCGGGTGCTGCCCGGCTCGGTCTTGATGTACCCGTTGTCATGCAGCGCCAACTGCCCACGGAACAGATCCGTCATCGGGGTGTGACCGATAGCGACAAATAGGGCCTCAACGGCCAGATCGCGGGTCTCGCCGTGTTTCAGATCTTTGACGCGCACCGCAGTCACCTTGTCAGCTGCCACATCAAGCACGTCTTCAACGACATGGCTGAGCAACAGGCGGATCTTCGGATTGTTGAACACGCGCTGCTGCATCGTCTTAGAGGCGCGGAATTCGTCCCGCCGATGAATCAGGGTCACCGATTTGCATAACCCGGCGAGGTACGTCGCTTCTTCGAGCGCAGAATCCCCACCGCCAACCACCGCCACATCCTGATTGCGAAACAGCGCCCCGTCGCATACCGCGCAGGCACTCACGCCGCGATTCTTCAATTTCTCTTCGTTGGGCAGGCCGATGTAATTCGCGCGTGCTCCAGTCGAGATAATTATGGACTTGGCCAGGTGCAACACGTCTTCGCCCTCACCCACCCACACCTTGAAGGGCCGCGACGAAAAATCCACTCGCTGTACATCTGCCATCACGAGCTCAACCCCTTGGTGTTCGGCTTGCTCGCGCATGCGTCCCATGAGATCCTGTCCCTGAACACCCTTTGGGAACCCGGGGAAGTTCTCGACCTCCGTAGTGAACATCAACTGTCCGCCGGGGATCAGGCCCCCGGCATTGAACCCCTCCACACAGAGTGGCGAAAGGTTGGCCCGTGCGGCGTAAATTGCAGCAGTCAGGCCCGCTGGCCCAGAGCCGATGATTAGGACGTTGTGGAGCTTGGGATCCGTCATTGCCGACATGCATTAGCAGAGGCCAGCCGCGCGGCACAGCCAGAACCGGCTACTTTGGCCGACCGAAGATAAGCTGGCCCATTGGATTACAAATGACGCTTCCTCGAGTTTCTGCGCCTCTATTGGCCGCATGGTGACCCGCCGTACGAAGGGGTAATGAGGGACCCATCTTGACCTCGCCGAGTGGCCCAAAGAGCCAGCGCGGCTCGCCGTCCACGCGCACCGTGTCGAAAAGCCAGCGCGGCTCATCCCCAGGTCAGCGCGCTGCACCGGTGAGCGTCGCAGCGACGCAGATCGTTCAAGCCGCCCTCAAAACCAACATCGAAGTTGCTGAACTTTTGGAATTCGCACGCGCGGATCCGGCTTTCGCGCTGCGGGTACTATCCTTCGTAAACAGTCCTCTCATGGGGTTTTCCAAGCGCGTCGACGACGTACGGCAGGCCTGCACCATGCTTGGGATCCGCGGTCTGCGCAATATCGCTCTCAGTCTCCTCGTCACAGGCCTCGATGGGGACAAATCCAATAGCAACCAAGGCTTGCTAGCAAATTGCCTGCGCCGCGCGATCTTGGCACGCGAGCTCGGACGGGCATTAGGCAATGTAGATATTGACACGCTCTTCACGACAGGCCTCTTCCTCGACGTAGGACTACTGCTCGCCGCGACCGAGCAACAGGAACTGGCGCGGGAAATGGGCGCCTCTCCTGCACCGTGGCGAATCACCTGCGAACGTGCTGCCGGTCTCGTCCCGCATCCGGAACGGGGCGCACAAATGGCCCGTGAATACGGACTCTCTGAATCGATCGTCGAATCATTGGCCCATCACCATGACCCTGAGCCGCCATTTGAGCGTACCTGCGCCACAGCCTGGTTTGCGGAACGATGTGCGGCCATCTTTGAGGGGGGTGATTCCGACAACCATCGACGCGCCGTCACTGAAGCCGCCAAAAAGATTGGCTTTCCAGAGGCTCAACTCGACTCGATCCTCGCCGGTGTGCCGCAACACGTAAGCGAACTTGCCAAGATTTTCGACCGCGACGTCGGGCCACAGCTCGGAATCGCCGAGCTAAAAGAGCGAGCGAACGCCGAGCTTTCCAATCTCAACGCACGCTACGAGGCCCTCATTCATTCACTCGAGGCCATCATCACGCAGAAGCAGCAGCTAGAGCAGGATTTGCGTGCCGCCAACGCGCGACTCGAACGCCTTGCCTCCGTCGATGAACTGACAGGTCTGCTCAATCGTCGCGCCCTCGGAGAAGCCTTGCATCGCGACCTCGCACGAGCAGACCGCGACGCCAAGGCGCTAAGCATTTTGCTGCTCGACATCGATCACTTCAAGAACGTGAACGACACGTGGGGCCATCAGTCCGGCGATGCCGTCCTTTCCATGGTGGGAGACATCATCCAACGCGCATTACGTACGAGTGACGTCGCCGGCCGCTACGGCGGGGAAGAATTCATGTGCATTCTGCCTGCCACTGACACCAACGGCGCCCGAGTGGTTGCCGAACGTTTGCGTATGGCGATGCTCGAACGAACGGTGCCTTCAAATGGCAACTTCATCCAGGTGTCGGTGAGCATCGGCATTGCCTCGGTCGTGGGTCCCGGTTGCCGCACGGCCTACGAGTCCATCGTACGCAAATCAGATGAATGCCTATACCGCGCCAAGGCCGAAGGTCGCAACCGCGTCGTCGGCTAGGTATCGCGAACCGGGCTCGCCTTGAGCGCAGCCTTGCCATCCTTGACGTAGACCGAGAAATTGACGCCCGACGCGGCATGGCGTTGCACAATCGCTGCCTCGTTCTTCTTCAGTGTCACCTCGAACTTCTCGTAGGTGAAGTTCTCAGTGTCTTCGCCACACTGCTGCTTGGTCGTCACGAATTCCTCGTAGACTTGCCGCCACTGAGCGGCCTTGGCGTTTGCGCCTGAACTTGCCGCGGCGGCAGCCTCTTCCGCATCGCGCTTGGGCGACGGCGGAGCGCGGCGGCCAGGGGCCGGCGGCGCGCCGCGTTGCGGTGCCGAAGGCAGGGGCCGCGAAGCTTGTGGACTAGATACGACGGAAGACGGCGGCGCTGCCGCGGCGTCGCCAGCAAACGCAAACGCGCTCATTTGGGGTTGGTCTGGGATGTCCCCCAGAACCTGCTTGAGATCGGCCGCTTTGCGCGGCACGCCGCCCTTGGCGGCAACCTGGTCAATCCCGTCATTCAACTCACTCGCGATCTTGCGAAAGATGCCGCGGAATTTGCTCGGGTGAAGCTGGTCGAGCTCGCCTTTGGCAAGCCTGATGGCTTCGCGACGCAAGTAGTGAAGTGGTCGCGTGTGCTCGAAGTAACTGAAAAGCAACCCGAGCGCGGTCGCGCCAAGTGCCATCAATGCCGCTACGATCCAGTTGGCTTGCTTCTTGTCCTTGTCGTCAGACTTCTGGAAGAACCCAACAGGGCTGGTGACTTGGTCAGGCAAACGCGCAACCGCGTAGCCAGCACCCAATGCCCAGGCTTCACCCGGCAAGCGCGAATACTGAACACCTAGCAGCCCGTCGATCACCCGCATGTTACTGCGGCCCTTTTCGCGGAAAGCCTCGTCCTTGGACATTTCCTCCAGATCCCCAACAATCTGATCGAGTTGACTCTTGTCGAATCCCTCTGGAGCACCGGACGCAACCCGGGCACCTCGCGCGAAAAAGCCGATCGCGGCATTGGTGCGGGTGGACAACTCGCGAGCAAACTTGTCGTCGACAATACGCGCTCCAATGACTGCGCCGGCAGGCGGCTGTCCGATCTCGATTTCAACTGGGCGAGCAACGACCCGGTAGACGCGATCGAGAACCAAGGTGTCGTCACGGATGTAACCGTGCAAAGCGTCGGCAACAACCGGATACCCACCAAGCTCAAAATCGTCCATGCCAAGCGCCTGCTGATAACCCAATTGCGCCACCACACGCCCGTGCTGGTCGACGGCAAAAACCGCGTCAAACGTCATGTCTTCCGCGATCTTGGCGTTGGCAGCCCGCAATGCGACCTGCACCTTTTCCTGGGCCGCCGTCGGGATTTTGCCGTCTGCCTCAGACGATTTCTGCAGCGCCCGGGCGAGTTGCTGGTTCACGGCAAATGGTATCAGTTGAGCCGCACGCAACCGAGCGTCTTCCTTGAGGTACCAAGACACGACCTGAGAATCCGACGAAAGGCGTTCCGCCATCGTCCTTGTGCCAGCACGGTTGTACATGCTCATGGCGAGGAACAAGACGAACACGGCTGCGCCGTACAGCAGAGAAAGGAGAACCATCCAGAATCTTGTCAACAACATCGCCGTATTCTCACTTCTCTTGAGATTTGCCGTCCGAAGCTTTGGAATTTTCGGCGCCCGACTTGCCGTCGTCAGATTTGGCATCGTCAGACTTGTCCTGGTCCGACTTATCCGCATCCTTCTTGTCGCCCGCCGACTTGTCAGCGACTTTGGCCAGCGTCACTGGCGTCTTCATTTCGACGTCGGCCTGATCAATCTTGACCACCGTCGCCGGTCCCGTTGCCTTTCCCGCAAAGTACGCCTGAATCGTGTACTCTCCAGGCTCGTTGATATTGAGACCGAATTCTCCCCGCAGCGAGGGATAGGCAATCGCCGCCACGTTCGGTTCTGCGATAATCCACATCCGCAGGCTAGGCGCAGACTCGTCGCGGATTTCGTAGGTACCGGGAGCAGGTACTGTCCAGTCACGATTTCCACCCCGCATGGTGTCATTCGGAGAGAAAGTGCCGATTCCTACGCCAAACAGACGATGCGGAAACGGATCGGTGTTCTGAAAGCTCAACTGCGTCATCGGTGGAACGACTATCGTGACTGGCGTCGTCCGTCCTCCGCCGACGCGGATAAGCACTGGAGGCGGTGCTTTTTGCGCCGTCGCAGCCAGCGCCACAACGCAGATTTCTTTGGGAATATGCGGATAGAGCTGGCGCACGTCCGACGGGACCGTCGGGACTGCCTCACGGAACGAGAACAGGTGTCGCGATGGATCCTGCGCCTCCACCCAAACAGGGTTGCGCAAGAACTTGAAGCCGACGACCTTGCCTCGAATCTTCGCAGCTTCGACTGGCAGCGTTTGTGACAGCGAAGCTCCAATGAGGAACGCGCCAGTAAGCCACGACATTCGTCGCCTGCTCGCTCGGCTTGCGAGCGACAGCCCATTCGACGAGGGGCCAAAGACATACCGACCTACAAGTTTTCTCATGTCGACTCGCGACCGTAGCCGAGAGGCGAAAGGGAAGGAAGCGTCTGTGCGCCTCGACGCGTTGACCGAGTGACCGACGCAACCCGACTTTCAGCTCGAATGGCGACTTCCAATGACGCTGTGCTCCCCTGGGTTCCGGCGACCCACTGTCGGCTTGACGAGAGCACTTGCACGGCCCCGCAGACACAGCTCGACAGTTGTGACTCGGCTGCCCCAAAAATGGCAACGCATCGGCCAAAGGGGAACGGGCCGATAGCACTGCTACCGACCCGTTCGAACGTTCCTGACCGATGGAACCGCTGAGATGATGATGTGTCCCGAACCCCAGCTTCGCTAGGTGGGAAGCATTGCGTGACTTCTGGCTTTCTCGATGAGTTAGTTCGAGCTTAGCGCTCCATCACGGGGTCGCCTCCCGGGTTCGTATGCTTGTAAAGGGATTCATTGAACACTCCCTGGCGCGTTCCTCAGAGGGAACCCAGCTAGTCTTACGGATCTTCTTGAGGGTCGTCAATGGGCCACGATCCAATCAGTGAGTACATGCAAGAGAACGTACTCAACGGTCGGAACTATCGTCCGACTGGCGCCACTCCTCCATGTCGATCGCGAAGCGTGAAAGCCTTCGTTTCATTACGGCGATGGCGCTCGATTGGCTATCTACCAGTACGACGTTGCGCCCGTTGGACGCGGCGGATTCGCCAAACGTGCCGCTGCCAGCAAAGAAATCGAGCAATGTGTCGCCCGGTGCGGAATGCACCTTGACGATGCGGTCGATGACACCTCGAGGTTTCTGCGTCGGGTACCCAGTCTTTTCCTTGCCGTTGGGGCTGACGATTGTGTGCCACCAGGTATCGGTCGGCGTCTTGCCACGCGCTGCCTTTTCGGCTCCCACGAGGTCGGGCGCCATGTACGGGATGCGATCGACTTCGTCCAACCGAAAGCAATAGTGCTTGGGATCTTTGGCGTAAAAGAGAATGTTGTCGTGCTTGGGTGACCAGCGCTGACGCGAACGGGCGCCGTAGTCATATGCCCAGATAATCTCATTGATGAAGCACTTGCGCCCAAAGATCTGATCCAAGACGACCTTTACATAGTGCACTTCCCGATAGTCGAGGTGCACCAATATGCTTCCCCTTGCAGTCAACACCCGATGAGCCTCCACCAATCTCGGCTCAAGAAACGCCAAGTAGTCGTCGAACCTGTCGGCGTACGATTGGGAACCAAGTACCTTTGTTGTGTAGCGCTGCCCTTTGAACCCGATACGATCGCCAGCGGCATCGAGACGGGTTGATAGGCTCGTCCGCGTCTGACGCCTCCCGGTATTGAACGGTGGATCTACGTAGATGAGCTGGAACGAATCGCTCTGCAACGAGCGCAGGACCTGAAGATTGTCGCCGTGATAAATCCGCACCGAGCCCGCTTGTGTCATAGCTTTGGTAACCGAAGTGCGCTGCAACCAAGCCGCCCCGGACAGTGGCCGCGGCAATCGAGACAGCCGCGTTAGGCGAACCGCCCATGTCTACCTCGGTTGCCTGGCGGCGCCAGCAACACCGTCAAACGAGGACTCGATGCCGGGCGCAGCGCTGCTAAGATTCGGACCGTGCCCATCTGCAAATCCTGTGGTGACAACGTCGAGGAACTTTCAACGGTCAAAGTTGACGGAAAATCTCGCAAGCTTTGCGAAGACTGCGCCGACCGCGCGCGAGAACAAGGCGAAGTCGCCGAACAAAGTGAAAGCGTCGTTCAGCAGATGATGGGCTTCAAGGGACGCCGCTAGTCAGTACCTTCCAGGCGGCCGCAACCGCCCACGTGGTGAAGCTTCCTCGTTCGGTAAGCACTTACGCAAGCCCCTAACCCGTGGCCGGGCGCCCGATGCGCACCAGTTCAATATTTGCGTCCTGTGCGGGCTTACCCAATCATTCCGAAGTCGCCGTGGCGTCGTGGGAGTAGTATGCGACGCCGCTCCGAAGTCCAATTCTGCGGCAGCTATCCGAAACTTCCAGCTCCGTGTCCACCGGAGGCGCATTGACGGCACCGACTCGACAGCAGCGAACGCAATCCTTTGATGCGGCTCGTGAGGAACCACCTTCAACCGGAGGTGCGTCGTCGCGCGCCGAATCGCGGAACATGGCACTGGAAGCAATGCGCCACGCCGCAACTGAATCTGTCGACGAATCGCTGGAGTTCGAGCGCGCATTTCGGGCATTGCGCACGCCGCTCATCGCGGGAGTCGACTACCGTGCCCCGGAATCGCCGCGCCAGCTTCGCCCACGAGTTGCGCTAGCTGATGCAGATCCGATGACAGTCGAGCGCTCACGAATCGACACGCTCAGTCCATCGGAATCGGTTCCCCCCCCGGCACCCTACCCCACGGAGCCACCGCCAGCGCGGCCATCGGTGGTACCGCCAGTGCGCCAACTCTACCTGGATCAGAAGCTAGCCCGGCCGAGTGGTGAGTCTTGCGGCGCCGGAATTCACAGTGAGCCCCCGCCGCGGATCCCGATTAGCGATCGCCCCCTACGGAGCACCTACAGCAGCGATCCACCACCGCGCGTATCACGCAGCGATCCGCCGCCGCAGTCGTCCCATCGTGGCAGACATGGCCAACGTCGCTCCTCGAGCGACGCGGAGTATTCCCCGGCGGGTGAGCTTGCGGATTCGCAGGATGCGCGGCGCCGCGAGGCCGAAACGCTTCCGGCAGATGCACGTTCGCCATCACTTGCGCGTGCCTACGATCCGTCGATGCGACTACCGGCCCTCCGGGCGCCGAGTTTTCCGGGCCATCCGAGCGATTTTTCCGTAAGACAGCATGAAAACAGTCGGCTGCGCCATGTGGCAATGGCGATGATGTTCGTCATCTTCATCGTGACCGGTGCGATCGCTGGCATGCGCTGGTACGTCGCACGTGACGACGAAGAGCGTTCGTCCGACACGCGTGCGGATACGATCGAACCGCGGATTCAAAAAGTTAGACTCGATCGACTTGAACCGAATGCTTTGGTGGGACCACGTCGCGCATCGGCGCCCACCGCCCCGCAAACGGCAACCGTTCAGAGTGTAACTAAGTCCACGCCTGCTAGGCACACCGACGTCGAAGCCAGCGCCGACGTCGACGACCCACTGCCTGAGCAAAACGGGGCCACTTCGACCGTTGCCTCGCCTTGGGACAACCGCCCAGAGGCGGTTGAATCGGCAAGTTCTGGTGACAGTTCCACATTGCGCAAGAGCATTCGGCCAGGCACGGCGACAAAGCCTATGGCTTCGAAGTCTTCAGCCTCGGCAAGCGCAGCTCGCGCTCGGTCGAAGCGACTTGACCCGAGCAAAATCGACACGAAGACCCCGCTCATCATGGACTGAGCATTCACCTACATCGACGACACCTGCCCGACCACTTTGCCACTGACGCCTGAGCTGGAACTTCCAGTTGGTTCGACTTGAGCTCTAGGTGCTCATTTCGATCTCGATCGCCGTGCCACGCACGGCGGGACTAGCTGTTCGAGTGACACGGTCAGCTGTCCAACACAACTTGGCCCCAAGCGAGATCACTGTGAGCTTGCCCTTGTGAGCAAGGACACTGTCGCGCAGGTGCTTGAGGCCAAGCCCCGGAGTACCTGCCTGATGCGACGTCGCATTGGGATCGGAGAAGGCCGCCTCAATCACCTCGGCGTCGGTAGAACGAATCAAATTGCCGACATGACTGCGTCTCAACACGGCTGGAATACCAATGCCGCGATCTACCAACGCAAACCGTGCCTGCTTCGTCTTTTTGTGCCAACGAACGACAGCAAAGCCACCGACCCCGGACTCCGACCACTCGAAGAGATTGTCGAGCATGCTTTGCAAACAGGGCTGGACGACGCCTTGTGCCGCTTCAGCCGCGGCAACGAGAGGCGCGGCCAACGCCGAGGCGAGCTGAAGACTGGCCTCGTGATTCTCAATCGCTATTGGATGCACCTGACCGCCGTTAAGACCGGTGGTCTCCCCAGTTACCAATAACGCCATCCCCGTCTCGGCAAACGCCGCCGCAGCCTCGTCGTCGGTCGGCGCGATGAACGAAGTCTGCCGCCCAAGCCGCTGCCGGACCATAAGACACGACGCCAAAAGCGCTACGCCAAACGGCCCCCAGGCTTCAGTCTTGCTGCAATCAATCTCGACGTCGCCCTTCTCGCGTTCGGCCTCGCCGACGAGCCTCGCCAACTGGGGACTTTCGTTGATGGTCGCACGCCTCGGCACATCCAAGCGCAGCATGCCTCGCATACTCGCTGAATCCGCCCCAGCTGTCACTCACCGATTCTCGGTACCTCGGGACGCGCTTTCCACATCGGCGCAAAATAGTTGTCCCAACGCATGGCCGCGCAACGTTCACCGAGCCTGAGACAGGGCGATCTGCTTGATATTAAAGGAATAATCGAAGGACCTGGACCAATCTACGTGAACTCGGTTCAGCCCGCCAATTCGTATCAACAACTTGAACGACGCGTGCATTTGTCGACGCAAACCATTGCGAGTTCCAGTCGCCAAATCGCGTTGTATCAGTCACCCCCCATCTCGCTCGCTTGCCCAGGCGTGCCGAAAGTCAGCGCGGCACCGGCGTGCTCGCAAAAACCGAAATATTTGCGGCAGCTTTCGCAATTTTGCGCCCATCTGAGGGAATCGGCTATGCCGCGGAACGATGGGCCAACGAAAGGCTTTGCAGCCGCCAAGGCTCGGGCTACATCGTGGGCCCGAAGGAGTCCCGTTCCATGAGCCACCATGTTTCACCGCTGCAAAAGGCGCGCGCTAGCTACCAACCCAAATTACCCAAGGTCTTTGCCGCGAGTGGACCCAACGTCAAAGCCGCAGTCGGCGGTCCCACGTCATCGGTCGCTGACGCCGAAGCCATCAAGCAACTCTTCCCGAATTCTTTTGGTTTGCCCGTCGTGACATTCGAAGCGGGTGCGGGCAACGCCGGGCCCGCACTCAAGGTCGGCGTGATTCTATCCGGAGGCCAAGCACCAGGCGGCCACAACGTCATTGCTGGCATCTACGATGGCCTGAAGAAGCTCAACCCCGAGAGTGCACTCTATGGCTTTTTGGGCGGACCGAGCGGCCTCGTCGATAACGACTACGTGCTGTTCGACGACGCCAAGATCGGCGCCTATCGTAACACCGGCGGGTTCGACATTATTGGCTCAGGTCGCACCAAGCTTGAGAAGGAGGAGCAGTTCGCGACGGTAGTCAAGAACTGCAGGGCGCTTGGTATCACCGGTTTGGTCGTGGTGGGCGGCGACGACAGCAACACAAACGCCTGCATGTTGGCCGAATATTGCGCCCGCGAAAAGACAGGCGTCGCGGTAATCGGTTGTCCGAAAACGATCGACGGTGATCTGAAAAACGAATGGATCGAAGCGTCATTTGGCTTCGACACTGCCAGCAAGGTCTACGGCGAGCTCATCGGCAACATCCAACGTGACGCCAACAGCGCGAAGAAATATTGGCATTTTATCAAGTTGATGGGGCGAAGCGCGTCGCACATTGCGCTCGAATGCGCACTGCAAACTCATCCAAACATCGCGATCATTAGCGAGGAAGTCGAGGCCAAACGCCTGACCTTGCGCTCGATCGTCGAAAGCATCGCCACCGTCGTCCAACAACGCGCTGCTGCTGGCAAGAATTTCGGCATCGTCCTTGTGCCTGAAGGCCTGATCGAGTTCATTCCTGAATTAAAGCTCATGATCAGCGATCTGAACGAAAGCATGTCAGATCCGTACTTCAACCAGCTCAACGATGACGACAACAAGCATCAATTCCTCGCCAAAAAGCTGAGCGCGACATCCGCGCAAGCATTCGCAATGCTGCCCGCCGCCATCCAGCGTCAGTTGATGATGGACCGCGATCCTCACGGCAATGTCCAGGTCTCGCGCATCGAGAGCGAGAAGCTCCTCATCGATCTCGTCGGCGATCTCTTGCGCGAGTGGCAAGTCAAAGGGCATTACACCGGCAAATTCAGCGCCCAGAACCACTTCTTCGGCTACGAGGGTCGTTGCGCCGCCCCCTCCAATTTCGACGCCGATTACTGCTACGGCCTCGGCTACACGGCTGCGGCTCTGCTCGGGGCCGGCAAGACCGGGTACCTGTCGAGCGTGCGCAACCTCACGAAATCCGCCGATCAGTGGGTTGCCGGCGGCATCCCACTCACCATGATGATGAACCTTGAGCGCCGACACGGCAAAGACAAGCCCGTCATCAAGAAGGCGCTGGTCGAGCTGGATGGTAAGCCATTTGCCGCATTTGCCGCCAAGCGCGCGGCTTGGGCAGCAGCGGACGACTACCACTACCCTGGACCGATTCAGTATTTTGGCCCGTCTGAAGTCTGCGATCGTCCGACGGAAACAATTCTGCTCGAACGCGAATAGCCAGCGTTGTTGCTGGATATTTGTACAAATGTGCGTTCTCAATCACCTTTGATATCAAGCTGAATCAACGATCCATCAGGCTATTGACCCCCCGCACAGATAGTGTATTGGAGCATCCGGGGCGCTTTAGGGCGTCCCGGTCACCTCGGTCGGTGGTTCGTCGAACCCTCGCGGAGTCTTGCTTCACCATTCGACCAAGCTACAATCGGGAACGGCCGAGCCGGCTTTCCGGCGAGGCGAGGAATCAACTTCTGGGAAGGTACTACGACATGTCATTGAATCGATTCGTCGGACTCGGCGTCTTCGCACTTAGCTCATCGGTTCTGCTTGCCCTCGGCGCCTGTGACGACAGCGCGACGACAGCTGCCCCGATTGGTCAGGGCGGTACTTCCGCCACTACCACTACGCCAGCTCAAGGCAGCACCACGGCAACAGGCAGCGGTGGCACCACCACGACCAGTACCACCACGGCTGGTGCTTGCCCCGACCTCCTCGTTGACGCCGCCAAGAGCGCAACGAAAGACTGGATTGGCGGCGACGGAGCCGTTGCCACGGATAACCCTTGCGGCGTGCAAGGGGCCATCTACGTCTACAGCGACAAGGGCCTGAACAAGACCGCTGGCGACAGCGATGACAGCGTTCAGGTACCGGCACTAACGGCCGTAACGACCGACGCCGCGGACAAGCGCGACTCAGCCTGCGACGGTACTAAGTGCTGCATCAGCGGCAGCACCGTGACCTGGGGCACCCCCCCCGACTACACCTTGGATGTTTGGGGTGGCGGTCTGGGCATTGTCCTCAACGGCGATTCGGCTGGCGTCAAGAGTGCCTTCGCGGGCACGGCCAAGGGCTTCAATGTCGGCCTTTCCGGTTCGCTCAATGGTCAGAAGGTTCGCTTCAAGCTGACCCAGAGCAAAGACGATGCTGCGGCCCCCTTCAAGGAGGTCGCCACGCTCACGCTCCCCTCCACGACAAAGATTGACTTCACCGGCACCGATATCAAGTGCCCAACCGCAGCCGAGTGGGGCGCCACCAATGCCTACGTGCTTGCCTGCAAAGCGCCGACGGCAACCCCATACGACCTGCAAGTTGAAGTCGTGGGTGGTGACGTGAAAGCCGATTTCAACATCTGCATCACCAGCGTCACGGCGATCCCCTAGGTTAGGTTGACTCGCAACGAAACGGGGTGCCCTCGGGTGCCTCGTTTCGTTTTGTGCCTGCGAAAATTTGCTTGAAAATGGCGTCGAAGACACTCCTCGTGAAACTGCAGCGAATAGGTGGCGGCGGGTGGGTTTCTGCGACGTGCCGAAGCCTAACGCGTCGAAAACCCACCCGCGCCCAAGTGGGATGCGAGCCGTTCACCGCTCACCCAAACGGCATCCGAGGGCCATTGCCCTCGAGACATCGTTGGGCGCGCTATTGCGTCAATGCTGATCGATCAGTGTCAACTGGCGATTGATGCGGCTCATCGTCTCTGTCGCTCGACTCGAACTGCTCGACTTCCGCGCGATTCCTGCCCGCTTTCTTCGCCCGATAGAGGGCTGCATCCGCCCGCCCAAACAGACTGGGCGCGTCATCGTTGGGACGCAGGGTCGCCACACCCAACGAGATGGTCACACTGGGCAACCTCACACCAGTGACATCCTCGACAATGGCCACGGCTACTGCCTGACGCACGCGCTCAGCCGCAACGAGGGCGCCGGGCAAGTCGGTGGCGGGTAGTGCCACGACGAACTCTTCACCCCCATATCGCGCTGCGATGTCCGTCGGACGAAGATTTCCCGCCATGGTTCGTGCCACCAAACGCAGAACGGTGTCGCCAGAGATATGCCCATAGTTGTCGTTGTACAACTTGAACCGATCCACATCGACCACCAAGAGCGCCATATTCCCGTCGCCGCGATGGGCGCGCGCTACGAGCCGAGCGAACCTATCCTCCCACCAACGACGATTGTAGAGTCCAGTCAGTGCGTCGACGGTGGCGTCGCGCTCGAACTCTCGCTGCATCAAGGTGGCTCGATACAAATTCGAATTATTTGCCCGCATTCGTTGCGCCAAGAGGTGCAACAGATTGATCGAGAATTGATGGGACGCCGAGACCAGACGCCAGAACGTCTCGTCGTCAACCTCGAGTAGCAACGCGTCTTCCTCTGCCGTAACGTGTGCCGATGCCGGGCTGCGGTCAATCACACTCATCTCACCAACCGTTTGTCCCTGCTCGAGAAACGCGATCGGCTCCGACGGCGGATCTTCGAGGTGGATCCCTAAACGTCCCGACAACAAAAAGTACATCGCGCGGTTTGGTTGCCCCTTGGTCAACAGAACTTCCCCGACTGCCAGCTGTCGCGTTCTGCAATGCTCCAACACACCCCAAACCGCGTCTTCAGCCACTCCCTGCAGAATACCCAGCTGTCGGAGCTGACTTCTGACACGCCCCGCTACAAGTTTCTCGGCTTCGACGCCTGACATCACTTCACAGTACGACCAACTGGCCTCAGCAATGAACCCCTGAAGCATCGGCCAACTAGCCCGATTTGCCCAATCTCAAATTGGGCGACTGAGTGAAGCTACGCGCGAATGCTGGTCGGTGCGGCCCAGCCAACAGGCTCAGCTGTGCACATACGATTCTTGCCCGACGCCTTGGCCACGTAAAGGGCACCGTCGGCACGCTCGAGCAATGCCTCGGACATCGCCTGAAAGTAACTTGCTGGGATTGGGCGATCGAACCCTTCGGTGCCAAATCCGTGTGCCGGAAGCGTAGACACGCCCACGCTACCCGAAAGCACACGCGGGCCGTCCGGCAAAACGATGCTGCGCTCGCGCAGCAACTCGAGAAGCCGCTCGCCGACACTCGCTGCGCCATCTGCATCGGTCTGAGGAAGTACCACCGCAAACTCGTCACCACCAAAACGCCCGACAACATCGTTTTCGCGCGTCGCAACCCGCAAGACCTTGCCCACCATGGCCAACGCCTGGTCTCCAGCCAGATGCCCCGCCAGATCGTTTATCTCCTTCAAGCCATCCATGTCGAGCATCAGTAACGAAACGCAATGCTGTGACCGAAATGCCGTTCTAACTTCGCGCCTCATCCAATTCTCGAAGAAACGGCGGGCATGAACCCCAGTCAACGGGTCGAGCGCGGCCATCTCGTAGAGCACCATGTTCTGAACTGCTACGGTGGCTTGGTTGGCGTATACCTGCAATAATTCGGCTACTTCATCGTGTAGCGGAGCGTGCTCCAACCAAAGGGCGCCGAGCGTGAGATCCCCCACGCGCAACGGTACGATACTCCGCTCGTCTTGCCGCCAAACCGTTCCCAAGCGCAACACTTCCCGCAGTTGTTCCAACTCTGCGCAGGTCAGCACCTCCGCCATGCAATCCGCCGCGGCAAATCTACCAGTTCGTGACTGTACGACGAGAAAGGTATCCTCGTTACTCGGCTCACCGAGTATCAGTGCCGGCGTCGGCACCAGCGCGGGTGCCCCAGATTCCGGAAAAACCGCCAACAGCGCGGAGCTTGCGCCCACAACGCGCGCAGCCTGTTCGAGCACGTCCGCGTAGAGATCAGTGAGCGGCTGAATTCGATGGAGCACGGGACTCGCCTCGAGAATAGAGCGCAATCCGCGGCGACTCCGCGTCAGTCTCCCAATCGCGTCCGCCGCCTTGAGACCAGCATCCGTCCAGAGCAGTAGCTTCTCGGGGCCCTCACTCTTGTCGTAGTACCCCTGAATGTCGAGCCGTCGCAACATTTCGCGCGGCGGGTGTTCGTTGGCGTACCCCGTCTGCAGGATAACCTGAGTTGTCTGGTCGTGCTGTCGCAATTTTGCAACGACCTCTTCACCTGTCATGCCCGGCATGAAATAGTCAAGGAGCACTAAGTCGACACTCTGGCGGCTCAGCAAGTCAAGTGCCTCGATGCCATTCGCGGCGACAAGAGTTCGGTGTCCCTCGGACTCGAGCAGAATGCGAGTGGCCTGCAAATAGTCGGCGTCATCGTCGACCAAGGCAATCACAAAACCCGACGAGCGCACGGCTCGATGCTTACGTGCCATGACGACTCCCCCCAATGCTACGCGCGCATGCTCCCAGCTCAAACATCCGAACGATGGCGAGAGCGCGAAATATCGCACCCGTCGAACCAGCTTGGCGCCATCTTTCTAAAGTTGTGGCAGTCAGCACCGATATCTCGACAATACCACTATTTGTCCTATCTCGATGCCAATTCCTTTGACTTTTCGGCACAAAACCTGGTTTCGCAATTGAGCCAAAACACGATCCCGCAGCCGATGGTCCTTATGCCTACACGGCTAGAGCACGGCTTCGAAGTCCCGAATATTGGCACTTTCCCTGTGCATTGCAGCTCACCGTTGAGCAAAACCGCAATATCAGGCGGGCCTACTGTGTGTCATTGGCCAGTCTGTCGACGTCCAGGAGATCTCCACGGCTTCGCCAATGCAGAATCGACCGCGACCATCACGCTTCGCTTGGTACAACGCGTCGTCGGCTCGCCGAACAAGTCTCTCCACTAGATCTTCAAAGAAATCAGCTGTCAGGATCCGCCCCACGGCCGCCGGGCACGGTCCACGGCTCTGCATGACCGACACCCCAATGCTGGCGCCGATCGTCACTGGCCGCCCCTGCACGAGCACCTGCTTGTCGCTGAGCAGTTCGAGTACCCGTCGCGCCACCGCGACCACGCCGTCCAGATCCGTGGTTGGCATCAACATTGCGAATTCGTCGCCTCCAAGCCGCGCAGCAAGATCGTGCTCTCGCGTTGCGTCGCGCAGCACCCGCCCCACCGATGCAATCGCCGTGTCTCCCACGCGGTGTCCACCTTGGTCATTCAACACCTTGAGGCCATCCATATCGAGCAACAGCAGACCCAAAGGGGCCCCCGTGCGTACAGCAGCTCTGACTTCACGACGCGACCAAACCTCGAAAAATCGTCGCGCATGCACGCCCGTCAAAGTATCAAGTGCTGCCATCTCGTAGTAGAGCGCATTTTGAAGCGCAACACTCGCTTGGTGAGCCAACACGTCCATCAGCTCCGTTTCCACCTCCGGGACAGCCGCTAACTTCAGCGCAACGAACCCGAGGATGTGATCGCCTACCCGCAATGGCGAAGACACCCAGGGCAGCTCGACCTGTGTCGAGCGCGTCGACAAACACCGCCGCACCACACCAAGCCCGTTGGGTGCAAGCACTCGGGTCCAGTCGCGCGCACTTGCCAGCGTCCCAGCACCCGCAACCACCCTGGCGCTGGCACCAGTCACCTCTTCGATCAGAAGGTCACCGTCCTCGCCGAGCGCATCCGGAAACAATGCGAGAATTGCCCCTTCTGCATCGACTTGGCGCATCGCTTGGCGCAGGATTTCCTGGCGCAATTCTGGCGCTTCGCGCCGTCGATGAAAGAGGCTCGTGGCCTCGAGAACCGTTTTGATTGCTTGGCGCCCCGCGCTCAATCGCTGCATAGCGTTGGCGGTTTTTGCGGCGACGTCGGTCCACAGCAATAGCCGCTCGGGCCCCTCGCTTTTGTCGCAGAAGCCTTGGATATCCAAATTGTGCAGCAATTCTCGCGGCGGTCGTTCGTTCGCGTATCCAGTCAAAAGCACGATCTGTATTTCGGGGTAGCTACTGCGAATATCTTCGACAAGTCGCTCACCGTTGGTGTCGGGGATAAAGAAGTCAACCAGTACAACGTCGACCAAGTCCGACGCTAAAATCTTCAGCGCGAGATCACCGGTTTTGGCGTGCAATACCCGATAGCCCTCAGTGTGTAACAACCTGGCCGTTGCCACGAGAAAGTCCGTGTCGTCGTCGACCAGCAGGACTGTCGTCCCGTTGTCCGACGCGGAGCGCTGGCGCCGACTCATCGGGCCCCCTGCTCACGTGGCACCGGGATTGTCACGGTAAAGGCAACCCCGGCTGGTGCCCGTGGGCTCACCTCAATCACACCGCCGAAGTCGGCCGTCACGATCTCTCTCACAATCGTCAGACCGAGGCCTGTGCCGTGACCGAAGGGCTTTGTGGTAAACAGCGGCTCCCAAATCCGATCAAACAGCTCGTTCGCAATCCCGGACCCGACGTCGGCAACGCGCAGCACGAACTGCTCAGGCTGCTGCAGCAGTTCGATTTCGATCACCCCGCCACTTGGCGACATGGCATCAATCGCATTGGTGACCAGATTCGTCACGACTTGGCTGAGGCGCCCGGGTGCCCCGTAGAGCTCGATCGCATCACGACTGCTCCGTAGCCCAATCGTACAATTGCCTTTGCGCAACGCGTGTCCCAACAACAATAACGTTTCGCGAACCGTTGCCACCACGTCAAATTGGACTCGCTCCTTCTTGCCGGTGTCGCGAGTTTGATTCTTGATGCTACTCACGAACTCGGCTGCGCGCGCAGCGGCGCCTGTCGCCAGCCGCAGCGCCTGCCGCATCTCCTGCACAATTTCCTGGTGGTCTTCCGCTGTCACCTCAGAGTCACTCACGGAATCCCGATACTCCGCTACGCGCTTGTCGAGTTCGACCAAAGCCGCTCGGATTGCCGCGACTGGACTGTTCATTTCGTGCGCGATACTGGCAGTCAAACGCCCAATACTCGCCATCTTTTCAGTAGAAACCAGCATTTCCTGGTTGCGCTTCAACGCGCTGTACGCCTCCTCCAATTCGGCGGCTCGACGCTCGAGGGTCTGCATCAGCGCCTGACTATCGCGGTCCTTCTCAATGACCTCTTGCACGAGCAGTGCGCCCTTCAATGCCGCACTCAGCTGATCGCGAAGCGCCTCGTAGATGACTCCTTGACGCGGTCCCATTTCGAGAATGACGAATCCAAGCGAGTGTTCCTTGAAGAACAATGGCTCGACGATGTGCACCGATCGACCATCCGCGATAACCAGCCCTTCTGGCACGAGGCGTTTCGCAAGGAAAACTTGCCCCACCCAGTCCGAAGCGAGTTTGCGTCGATTGTCGTGCGCCAGGATCAGTTTGGCGTTGCCGTCGATACCATCGCCGTTTTCGTACAACGCGAGGTAGCAGCTCTGAATTCCAAGGCGAGGCAGCTGGTCCGCCAGTGCGCCCGCCAGGCTCACGACGTCAAACGTCGTAATGACACGTTCATTCGTTTCGCTGAGGATCTTTACCCAGCGTTCCGCTTCCAAGCGCTGCTGGGCTTGAATGCGCTCGACGACGGAAGCTATCATTAACCGCGCCTGCTGCCACAGATCCTCGGCACGTGCCTGGACCGCGAGATCGGTGAAACAGGGTAGTAGCTGGCGCCGCAGGGCACTGATGACGTCCTGCCAAACGCTGCCGTCACTACCCTTTTGCGTCACTTGGCGCAGCCCCTCTTCGAGCGCGGCAAGGAAACCGACCCCCTTACGCCCCTCGAGTTCGTTCATGAACTCTTCCAAGAGCCGAACGTGCCAATCTGCAGTCAGTGACCTAGCCAGACCGCGCAAGGCCTGGTTCATGTCCGAAAGAATCCGTTCGCGGCGCCGCGCGACTGCCTGCTCCAAAACCTGCGGGACGCCGCCTGCTGGAGCCGGGATCGACGGAGATGGCGCCTGCGAGAAGCAACCGCAGCTTCTGCGCGCCACAAGCTCGGTATGCAGCGTGACGTGGCCTTCGACATGTACCCCGCGCAGCATGGCACACGCAATGTTTGCTGCTTGAAGGCCCTGCTCGTAGAGCGGCTGGCGCACCGTCGTCAGCGCCGGAGACGCAAAACGCGCCTCGTCGATATCATCGAACCCAACCACTGCTATGTCTGCGGGAACCCGATACCCCACGGCTTCAAGACCGTCCATGACACCCAGAGCCATGTAGTCACTCGCCGCAACGATAGCATCGATGCGCTGGCGGCCGAGCCCCAGCAATTGATGTACTGCCACCATGCCAGAATGGCGATGAAAGTCGCCGACGCCAACGAGCGCAGGATCGTAGTCTAAGCCATGGGTCGCAAGCACCTCACGGTACACGCGGAATCGCCGTTCGGCTTCTGCGTTCGCTTCGGGACCGCGTACGAAGGCGATGCGCCGATAGCCGTGTTGCATAATGAGGTGCTCGATCGCGTCGTGCATACCGCGCGCGTTGTCGACGAGAACGCCAGGCATGCCCGGGAGCGGCAGCGCAATGCTAACCGTTGGGATCCCGGCAAACTGCCGCAGAAACTCACTCACACCTTCGGGCCCAACGTGATTGCCCAAGGCACCTGCGACGACGATCAACGCGTCGATGTTCTCGGCCGTGGCGAGGTCGAAAGTGCGATTGCGCCGATATCCCGAGCGGTCAGGTGATTTTAGCCCGCCGCCAGCGAAGCACAGGACATTTGCGTCTTGCTGGCGCGCGGCGTCCGCCACTCCGCAAAGCACAGCGGTTTGATAGTCGTCCTCCAACCAGTCGACGAACAACCCGAGGGTTGGTCGAAGTCCACCCGTGATCCGAGATTGAGGAAGATCCGAAGGATTCAACGCCAGATTCGAAAGGTACCAGAGTTTCGAACTGTGAATGCCAAACGGAAATCGGGGACTTCCAATCTCTCCCCACAACGGTCACGGTCCTCGCACATCGGAGCGCATTGTCCGGGCAAGTAGTTTCCTCCCTGCCACAGTGCAGAAATCCAATCTGTGTGGCCACGCATTCGATGTGGCATCGAAGGCAGCACACCTGTTCAGCGATCGAACTGCAACGGCGGCGGCTCGTCACGAACCAAGTACTCAAATTGCGCCCGGAATTCCTTGTTCGTCAGGCCAACCGCACGCGAAAGCTTGGTCAACTCGAGGTCGTCCTCAAAATCGTCACGTCGCAACCGGAGCATGTAGCGCCGCGCAATCCCGTAGTGATCCGACCCAACGTCGACCGTGCGCAACCGCACAGTGCCAGAGTCGACATCGAACAAGTCCTTGAACGGGATCGGTCTAAATTTCCCGTCTTCCATCGTGACGATGGCATCCGAACCGCCTTCGAGCAGGTACTTCGAGGCGCAGTAGCCTAGATCGCGCGTGTATTCCATATCGAACGGGATTGGCTCGGCACACCGTAGCTCGTAGCCGATGTTCTTCGCGACGACCGTCGTGTCGATCCCGAGTGCGCTCACGCGCTCGGTCACTTCCGCGCGCAACAATTCAGCAAACCTCACCTCGGATATTCGACGATTGGCATCGCGGTCGAACGTCGTTTCGGTATACCGTTCGCGATCCACCGGATCGATTCGCTCCATGACGCCTTCTGCCAGGATCGCAACGCCATCACGACGACCGTAACTGCGTCGTTTGATGATCGCGCCTGCCAAAATATCCACGACGGTGCGCAGCGGCACCGTGGGGCTACTGAACTCCTCTGGAATGACGGTCAGGGTAACGCCCGCTGCCTTGCCGATCCCGAGCGCCAAATGGCCGGATTTGCGGCCCATTGTGATGATGAAGTACCAGCGTGAGGTAGTCGCCGCGTCAACCTGCAGATCTTTGACGATGCCAACGCCCACATGTCGCGCCGATTGGAAGCCAAAAGTGGGGATACCATTCGGAAGCGCCAGATCATTGTCGATGGTCTTCGGAACATGTGCGAACTTGAGGCGCCCCTGCGACGCCTCGGTCAGCTGTATCGCAGCGAGCAAGGTTTCGTCGCCACCAATCGTGATTAGACCCCCGACGTTTAAGCGCCCCAGGCAATCGAGCGTGCGGTCAATCGCCAATTTGTCGCCTGCGGGGTTCGCGCGCGAAATGCCAATCGACGAGCCACCGCGAAAATGAATCGCCGCTACGTTCTTGATCGTCAACGCGGTCGTGTGCGACGCGTCCCCCTGCATCACCCACTGAAAACCGTCGTTGAGCCCTATGACCTCGACTCCAGCCAGAATTGCCCGAATGGTCGCGGCGCCAATCACGCTATTGATCCCAGGAGCTGGGCCGCCTCCCGCCAGAATGGCGATGCGCTCGAACTTGGACATCGTGAGCGCAGCCTAGAAACAGATCGCCCCGAAGGTAAAGCAGAATGTGGCCCCTAGGGACCAACCCACTATCGAATTTCCGACATAATTCCGGCTGATTGGGCTTGTGCGGCGCGGAAACGGCGGGCGTGAGCGGCGGCGATTTGACGAGCAATTGTCACAATCGATTGCGCGCCGCGGAGAATTGCGACGGTGGCTCGGCTACGCGGTCAAATGAAATTGGCAACTACCAACCATCAACCCGCTGATGCGGCTTCAGAGGAACCGACGGACCATGTCGCGTCTGCGGCAACGACTCGCCCGCAACGACCGACGAGGGCATGTGGCGCTTGAGTCATGCAGATATGGACGGTCCGGGGGGTGATATGGATCGCGTATATTAGCAAACTTCCAGAGTTGTCAGCCGAATTCATTTCCGAATTCTTTCGCTCTGCGACCATTCACAAACACCGAGATGGACTCTGCTGTGCCACGCCCAAATTTTGCGACCGCCGCGCTTTCGCTACTCACCGCTTTGCCTTCCTGCAGTTTGCTGATTGATACCAACCCCGACGGAGTCATTTCCAACGCGCCGAAGGCCGGAGCTGGCGCCACCACTTCGACGAAAGATGCAGATTGATTTTCGCGTTGCAGCAGCGTTCGTCGAAGGTGGTCCGCACAAAAAAGACATGGCGCCTCCGCAGAAGGAAGCGCCACTGACATTGCAAGACCGTTCGCGACTCGCTGCTGTCTACGCTGTCGAAGAGCAGCAGCGAGCACTGGGACGACAGCTAAGTTGAAGGTATGATGCTCGTCAGACAGAAATTATAGGCGCCAACGCCGGTGGCACCGCCGCCATTTAACTGAATTTTGAACTGATATGGCGTCTGCGAAGCTGCCGGACAGCCTGTGGTTGCCCACGTAGGACACGTCGCATCACTAAACAACACGGTGTATGTCCCGGCTGCAGCGGGCATCTCCTTGTAAGGATCTGTCTGCGCCGGCACCGTGGCCCCAGGGGCGTACATGACGCGCATCGTGGCGCCGGTGGGGAAAGTACCCGTCAGAGTGAACTTGAGTCCCTTTGCAGTGCCAGAATACGCGGACTTGACCGGAGTTGTTCCTCCGCTCGAATTCATATCCATGCCTATTCCGGCGCCATATTTGGCGAAAGTGGCATCGGTAACTGTTGTACCAGAAATGCAGCACGTGCCCGTTGCCCCGGCAGTACAGATCGGTGTCGCTGGGGGAACCCACGAGGTTGCATCACCGAAGCCAAAGATTGAGCCCTGAACACCGCACGATTTTCCGGTTGTATTTACTATCCAATCGTTAGTGGTGCCTTCGCGCAGGGTCATCAGATCCGTAGTGCATGTCTGGGCAACCGTACTCGACCCACCCGCCGGGGCGGTGGTTGTCGTCGTCGTCGTCGTGCCACCATTGCCGGTGACTGTCGTGCCACCATTGCCGGTAACTGTCGTGCCACCGTTGCCGGTAACTGTCGTGCCACCGTTGCCGGTAACTCCGCCGTTGCCAGTCGTGCCGCCCTTGGCCGTAGTTGTGGTGGTGGTGGACGAGCCGCCTTGCCCGACGGACGTCTGGCCTCCCTGCGCGTAGGTGTTTCCTCCGCTGGTATTCCCCACCGTGGCTCCGCCGCTGCCGACGACAGTGCCGCCCACGGCCATTGGTGGCGGTGGACTTAGGGTTGCACCGTCGTTGTTGCAACCACTGACGACTGCCAAAGAAGAGAACGAAATCGCTAGACCTAATGGCGCCAAATGCACGCGTCGCAGCATGGCTCGACCTTTCCGCTGGCAGTGGCTTGGAGATAGGAGTGGGGAGCGCCAGGAACCCTCCACTCGAGGAAAGTCAAATTGACCACGAGGGGTCACGGTCGAAACCATAGCGCAAAATCCTCAATTGAGTACGGAAACCTAGTGAGTTTGTCGCGGCGCCCCCAGGCACTCGCGCCAAACAACCTGTGCCCCAGACGGATTGTTGCAACCCATGCAGACCCACGCGACGGCCTGGTACTCTGGTAGCGCGAAAATGTCGTCAGTATGGCAAATATGCACAACCTGGGCTGAGCCACACCAGCTGAGGCCCGGTCAGTTCGCGGTGCCGCGATAACGCAAGACGAGCAACGTAATATCGTCCTGTTGGCGAGTGACGTAGTGGCGAACCGTCGCCAGAAGATGGTCCTTGATCTCCTCGACCGAGCGTGAAGCAACCCCCTCGAGCTCCCGGCGCAATGCGTCGAGCCCAAAGGGCTGTTGCTGCTCGTTCATCGCTTCGGTCACCCCGTCCGTGTAAAGCAGGAGCAGGTCGTTCGGCTCAAGTCGCAACTCGTTGTCCACGGTGCCCGCATCGATATTGCGCACTGCCGCAATCCATGTCCCTGGCGTTGGTACCACTTCCACCTGATTACTGCGCGCTCGATAGAGCAACATGTCTTCGTGTGCCCCAGCGTAGAGCATGTGGCCATCTTGCGTAATGCGCATCAAACACAATGTTGCATGCTCGTCCTGGCCGAGGCGCGATCGGACATTGTCATAGATGACGGAATTTAGTACACGCAGGATTTCCTTGGGCGTAGTCCAGGAGTTCTGGGTCACGAGGGCCGCGATGACGCTCTGAATCATCAGCATCACGAGCCCGGTACGCAGCCCGTGCCCAGCAACGTCTCCGATCCCAAACCAGCACAGCCCTTCCGACGGCAAAATATCGTAGTAGTCGCCGCCAACTTCACTCGCGGGCATCATCACCGAAGCGATGTCGATCCCAAAAACGTCAACGTTCTTTGGCAGGATCGAGGTCTGAATCCGCTCGGCGATTTCCATCTCTTTCTGAAGGCGGTCGCGTTCTGCCGTTTCGCGGCGGGCCGTCTCTTCAACCAGCTGCTTTACCAGTAGCGCCGCTTTTAGCGCACTTCCGATTTGGTCGCGAAGTGTTTCGTAGACCACCCCATCGCTCGGCCCCATTTCAAACAACACGAAGCCGAGCTGCTCGCTCTCGAAGAATAGCGGCTCGACAATAAATGTCTGCCGCACGTCGTCAACCAAGACGTCGCTCGGCACCAACTGGTTCGCGGCAAAACTTTCGCCGCGGTGCCGCTCGACCCCACGGCCATTTACGTCGTAGGCCAACATCAATCGCGCGCGCTCGATTCCGCCTTCGAACGTCGATAGGTAGGCGCTGCGGATATTCAGTTTCGGCAACTGTTCTTGGACGGTGTTCATCACGGCGGCAACATCCAGCGACGTAAACAACGCTTCGCCAGATTTGCGCAAGGTTCGCGACCATGTTTCAGCCTGAAGGCGCTTTTTAGCCTGGGCGCGCTCGGCTGCCCCACCGATGATGACGCGTGCCTCGTGCCACATATCCTCAGCCTTGGACATTTTGGGCTTGTCGTTGACCAAGGCTGGCAAGGCGTAGCTCCGCAACGTAGTAATCACGGCCTGCCAAGCATCGATATTGCCACCTGTTTCGGCAGCCTCGTTCACTGCTAACTCCAAAACATCCAAGAAATGAGCGTCCGTCCCGGTTTCTAGTTCGGCGCGAAACGCTTCAACGAGCTCGACGCCCTTGCTCACGTCAACATCAGGTGAAGACGCCCAAATTGCTTGGGTCACATCGGCGAGGATCCGCGCATGATGCTCGTTGAACACGCCACTCAGCGTGAGATCGTCACCGCAAATCTCTGGCAACACTCGATCTGGTAACTCGTGTGGCGAACAGCCGCACGAGCGCCGTCGCACGAGTTCCGTCTGTAGGACCACGTGGTCGGTTATCACCTCGCCCTCGAGTTGCGCCAACACCAATTCGAGCGCTTGCTTCCCCTGTCGATCGAGGGGTTGGCGCACGGTCGTGAGCGGTGCGGGGGCAAAGCGGCCTTCGCGAATGTCGTCGAAACCGACCACGGCAATATCTTGGGGAATGCGATAACCACGCGCCACTAAAGCTTCACAGGCACCAAGCGCCATCGAATCGCTCGCAGCAACGATAGCGTCGAACCCTACCCGACGTTCGTCGAGCATCGATCGAATAGCGTCCGCTCCCGAGGCAACTTGGAAGTTACCGAGGGTAACCAAGTCGGGATTGAACGGCAAACCGTGCTCGGCCAAAACTTCCCGATACACACGGTAGCGCTCCTCGGCTTCCTCGTTGACGCCCGGCCCCCGAATGAACGCGATCCGCCGATAGCCATGCACTTCGACGAGGTGCGAGATGGCTTGTCGCATCCCTGAGGCGTTGTCTACGAGTACACTTGGGATCCCGGTCAGTGCAACACCAATGCTGCACATTGGCATCGGCCGATATCGCTCGCAATAGCGAGCCAATTTGCTCGGCCCTACGTAGTTACTGAGTGTCCCCGACATCAAAACGAGCCCGTCGACACAGGCGAGTCCCGCAAGGTCGTAGAGAAAATTGCGTCGGGCGCCAAACCGATAGGGAGAAAGTAGCACCCCACCCGTTAAGCAAAACAGGCTCACGCCGTTAGCCTGAGCCTCGGCGTCGACGCCCGCCAATACCTTGTTCTGGTACTCGTCCTCGAGCCAATCGACCAGCAAACCAACGCGCCGCGTACGCCGAATCATGGGTTACCTCCTGACCAATCTTCGACACTGACGTGCGCCATACTCATTCGATGCAATGCGTCGAAACTTCGCGTCTGCCAACGCAACTTCGGATCCTTCCGAAACCGGATACGGTAGCGTTTTGCAGGCGGCATGCCGTTCAATAGCGCGATCCAAGTCACGAGTGCCTTGAAGCAGCTCGAATTGATAAAATAGAGCGCGTGCAAATCCACCTCGACCAGGTTCGTGCCCGAACGCTGCACCTCGGCGTGTAGCGCCCGGAAATACTCTGGCAAAACCGACACCACCTCAATGTCGGCGCAGCCACTGAACTCGAGATGCAGTTCAGCGCCAACCTGTCGCGGCCGTAGCACGAGTCCGTCGCGCTCCAGAGTCGAAAGTGCACTCATCGATCCCCTCGCCCAGACGGAATGGCAACACCATCTTTGGTGACTAGCTCGTTCTGGGCGGTCGCACTCATTGGCTGCGTAAGCTCCCTCGAAGAGATCCTGCGGCGATGCCCACTGGCAAGCCGAACAATGCCCCATGATACAGCGCCAACCTTTCGGCCCGCACGCCGATTCTATTGAGAACGCCACGCTCCAGCTTGAGCGCGCCATGGCGCGGCCGCTTGCGACTAGGGATGGGCGCTATGGGTGCCGCTCGCGTGCCAACTCGGGTTGCTCGCAAACGCAGCCGCACAAGTCAACGAGCAAAACCAATATTCGACCTGGCCAAATCTCAGACGACCAGCCGCTGAACGACGATCGACAGGGGCACGGCACACTGGATCGAGCGGAGTCGCATTGTCGCCCACCATCAAGGCGAGCGAAAATAGCTCAATCGACTTTCTCACGTTCTTCAGCGGGACAGGCCCAAGCTCGACGATAGCAATATCCTGCTCCTTGGCTGCCTCGGCAATCGGTTCGGTGCAGATAACTTCGCCTGCAAAAGCCTCAGCCGCCACGCGCGCAGCCAGGTTGACCGCAGCTCCAAAGACGTCATGACCTCGTTCAACTGCTTCGCCGAAATGAAGGCCCGCTCGAAGCGAAGGAAACTCGGGCTGTGACGACGTCCGCATGAGCAGACGCTCGACCAGTTCGATCCCGGACACCGCCGTCGGTGACATTACGAACACCGCGTCACCAATCGTTTTCACGAGGCGGTCGCCCGGGCCGAGCGACGACCGGGTCATGTCCGCAAATCGCGTGGCGACGTCGGCTGCGTCGTCATCACCCTGCGCCTCGGTCAGGGCGGTAAAACCGGCCAAGTCGACGAAGCAAAATGTCCCTTTTACTCGACTTGGCGGAGATGTGACGACGGATTGAGTCACCGAGTATCGAGAATGCTCCCACTGACAAGCAAAAGGCAACGCGAAGTGACTGCACTCAAGGTAGGCGCTTGTCCTACTCGTAATTTTCCGCAATTCGCAGCGCAACAAACAAAAGCAATTGGAGCCAGCCTACCCTCGACGGCAGACTGGCTCCAACGCAGCGATTTCTAACGAGACCGGTAAAAATCTCCCGCGCGAGCTAGACCTCGCACTCGACTTTCACTGTGGCACCAGCAGGTGCCACAGGTACCTTGTCACCAGCCACGGCCTTGCCGTCAACAGTGAGCTTGGGGCTACCCCAACTCTTACCGCTGTTCTTGACGTGAATGACATAGGTTGCACCGCGCCACTTGCGCGTCACGGTAAAATCACTGATCTCGGTGCCGATGCAGGGAGAGACGATGAGCCCGTCCCAGTCCGCGCGAACGCCCAGCATGTGCTGCGAGATTGCAACGTAGTTCCAAGCCGCAGTACCCGTGAGCCATGAATTCTTAGCTTCCCCGGGACGGCTAGCGGCGTCCTTGCCCGCGACCATTTGCGAATACACGTAGGGTTCCGTGCGATGCAGATCGCTGATCTCTTCAATGTACGCCGGGGCGATTCGCTTGTAGTAGTCGAAAGCCTTATCGCCGCGCCCGATGACCGTCTCCGCGATCATGATCCATGGATTATTGTGGCAGAAGATGCCCGCATTCTCCTTGTATCCAGGCGGGTACGACGAAATCTCGCCGAGCTCAACATGGTACGTCTGATACGCCGGGTTCTGCAGCACGATCCCGTAGGGGGTGGCGAGGCGTTCTTCGACTGCATCGAGCGCCCGCTTGGCTTCTCCGGTCTTGACCCCGATGCCGCTCATGATGCAGTAGCCCTGGGGTTCAATGAAGATCTGGCCTTCGACGCATTCCTTGCTCCCTACCTTCTTACCGAAGAAGTCGTAGGCGCGCAGGAACCAATCGCCATCCCAGCCATGCGACAAGACGGTCTTTTCCATCTTCTCGACCTCGACTAGGGCGCGTTTGGCTTCGTCTTTCTGGCCCTTATACTCACAGATCTTCGCATAGTCGGGCCCGATGCCTACGAACATGCCAGCGATGAAGATTGACTCTGCAGTGCGCCCGACGCGATTGCCCGTAGTCTGGTACGGCTCGTCCGGCGTCTCGGAGAAACAGTTCAAGTTCAGGCAATCGTTCCAATCGGCGCGACCAATCAACGGCAGCCCATGCGGTCCGAGATTGTTCAAAACGTGGTCGAACGAGCGCTTGAGATGCTCAAGGAGTGTCGCCTTGTTGTTTGAATCGTTGTCAAACGGCACAAGCTCATCCAAAATCCCGTAGTCGCCGCTCTCTTTAATGTACGCGGCCGTGCCCAGAATAAGCCAGAGCGGATCGTCGTTGAAGCCGCTGCCAATGTCGTTGTTTCCTCGCTTGGTAAGCGGCTGGTACTGGTGATAGGCACTTCCGTCCGGGAACTGTGTCGAGGCAATGTCGATGATTCGCTCACGGGCGCGCTCGGGCACCTGGTGCACGAATCCAAGGAGATCCTGATTCGAGTCGCGGAACCCCATGCCGCGACCGATCCCCGTCTCGAAGTACGAGGCGCTGCGTGACATGTTGAAGGTGATCATGCACTGGTATGGGTTCCAGATGTTCACCATGCGGTTCAATTTCTCGTCCGCACTCTGGACCGTGTACTTGCTGAGCAAGTCGTCCCACGAGGCCGCAAGCTGGCTCATTGCGTCGGCCACCTGCGCTGGTGTCGAGAACTGCGCGATGAGTTCTCGCGCTCGCTTTTTGTTGATGACACCAGGACTTTCCCACTTCTCGGCTACCGGATTCTCGATATAGCCGAGAAGGAATACGATGGACTTGGATTCGCCCGGCGCGAGCGTCACCTCGAGCGCGTGCGAGGCAATCGGAGCCCACCCGTGAGCCACGGTATTCTTCGATTGCCCAGCAGCGACGACTTCGGGCTCGTGCATGCCATTGTAGAGCCCGCAGAAGCTCTCTCGATCCGTGTCAAAACCCACGATCGGACTGTTCACGTGGTAGAAAGCGTAATGATTGCGGCGCTCTCGGTACTCAGTCTTGTGGTAAATGGTTCCGCCGTCGACCTCGACCTCGCCGGTACTCCAGTTGCGCTGAAAGTTGGTAAAGTCGTCCATCGCGTTCCACAGACAGAACTCGACGAAGGAAAATAATTTGACGGTGCGAGGACTCGACCCCTCGTTCTTCAGCGTAAGCTGATGAATCTCGACGTTCTTGCCCCGGGGTACGAGGTACAGCACCTCAGCCGCAAGGCCTCGACGCTTGCCGCTGATCTTGGTGTAGCCCAGACCGTGACGACACTCGTAGGCGTCGAGCTCGCGCTTGACTGGCCCGAACGTTGGGGTCCAAAAGTCGCCGTCCTGCTCACGGATGTAAAAATACCGTCCACCTGAATCGGCTGGAACGTTGTGGTACCGGTAGCGAGTGATCCGCCGAAGCCGAGCGTCACGGTAGAAGCTGTATCCGCCACCTTGCTGAGAGATCAGTGAAAAGAATTCTTCACTGCCCAGGTAGTTGATCCAGGGATACGGCGTCAGCGCCGTCGTAATTACGTATTCCTTGTTGGCATCGTCGAAGTGACCGAAACGCATCTTTGTTCTCCGGCACTGTAAAGCAATCACTGCAGCGGAACCCCAGAGACAACGTGCTCGCCGTCAGAGGGTAGCTCTAAGTCCACTGCAGGACTCGTAGGGTTTTCGTCGCGGACAATAGCCCGTGATGCCTGCCCTGTCACATGATCTATCGCTACTTAGCGCTTCTTTGTTGCTGGCTTGGCAGGCGCCTTCTTCGCCGGAACCGCCATCGGCGCCCCGGGCTTGCCCGGAGCACTTTTCGCCGCTGAGCCTGCACCCTTCACCGGGGCAGTGCCCGTCAGTTTTCTCCCCTTCTCGTCCAAGAATGCGGCAACCCAGGCCAACGGCGAGTTCCAGTTGATCGTGATCTCGTTTGCGCTCCAGGCTTCGATGTTGTCCACGAAACACTTCTGAGGTACGCAGCCCTTCAGGCCCGCTGCCTGCACGTACGGATCCTGCAACCCAGAGTTGGGCCCACCGGACAAACAACCAGGAGGGGCGTTGGGGAACCGCTTGTCCACCTGGAATGACCAAAACCGATGGTGCGGCCACTGAAGTGGTTTGGACCCGTATCCGCTGACATAGCATTGCCCTAGTGGGTTGCGGCCCAACAGGTAGCCCATGGCGTCGAGAGCGCCGTCGAAGTACTTCCGCTGACCGGTGAAGTCGTTCGCCAACCCCATAATGATGGCGTTGTTCACGATGAATGAGTTCGAACCCCAGGGGTACTTGCCGTCGGCCTCACCCTTGAATGGCACGCTGTAACCCGTAGCGGAAATGATCTTCAGATACTCGTCGGCTGCCTCAGCAACCTGCATGCGCATCTGGTTCATCGTGCCCGCGTCTGCCCCTTGCGGCACGATGGCCATCGACATCTTCCCGAGCGCATCGGTCTCGCCCCAAGTCATCGACGCTGTCGCCCCACCGGCTGTCATCCGAAATTTTCTGTGGTGCGGCGACGACGTAACGTAATTTTTGTACTCGTCTTTGTGGGTCGTGATCCAAAGCTCCGCGGCCGCCCAATAGAAGTCGTCGGTAAGGTCCTTGTCGTCGTAGGGACCACCACCGTTGGTGTCTGCTGCCACCGCGTAAACCGCCGGGTTAGCCTTGGCCGCCGCCCAAGCTTTCTCGGCAGCAGCAAGACAGCGCGACGCTAGGCCTTCGTCGATCCCCTTGTAGACGCGGCCGCACTGCGCACCGTTGGCTGCGAGGTTGAGCGCGGCTGCGGTGCTCGGCGGCCGCAAGAACCGCATCATCTTCTTTTCTGCTTCATGCGGGGCAATGCCCAGTGCCGTCCAACTGACGTCATGGATCTTGTGATGCACCAAGCCGGCCTTGGGCTTGCCGTCTGGGACCTGCATCTTCATCATCCACTCGAGCTCCCACTTGACTTCGTCCAGAAGATCAGGCTGTCGGTTCTTGTTCTCTGGAATGTTGAGTTTGCCGTCAGCAAAATCAGCGGTCGAATTGCTGATGAACTTGCTGCGTTCCCAGAGGTTGAGCAACGTCCAAACAGTGATGCCGCCGTTGACAACGTACTTGCCGTGGTCACCGGCGTCGTACCAACCACCAGTCACATCGAGCTTGTAGTCACACGGCGCGTCAGGCGCGCAGGCAACGGCCTTGTCGCTGGTGAGATGCCCAGCAGGACGTGCCCACTTCTCTTCACCAGCCCAAGGCATCTTGATGTCGAGGCCACTGCGATTGTGATAGAAATAGTGCAGCGCGTCGTACTTTAGCTGATTGTAGAGATCGTTCTCGATATCGAAGGGGAAACTCTTGTCGTTTCCAATTCGCAAGCTGTAGCCGCGACCGGGTTTCGCAAAGTTCGAGAAATCAATGACATGCAGGTTCTCGCCAGCGGCCGGATCATTGCCAAATGGGAAGGTATCACCCGAAGCAACCACCTGCCCGCCACCTTCGAGCAGTTCCCACTTCAGTGCAGAGCTGCCTTGATTCGGGTAGGCGGCGAGTTTGCTCGCATGGGGGAAATAGCCCACCTGATTGACGGCAATCTTGGGAACTTCTGCAACCTTCTCTTTGGGCTTGGCCGTAAACATCGGATCCGACAGAACCACATCGTCGATGCACACCAAGAATGGTACCTGCGCGGTAGCCATCGAACCGCCATAGTGGAAAGTGAACTCCGCAGTCGGATCAGTGTCCTTGGTCAACGTGAAAGTGTCAGTCACGGTGACTGGCTGTTGCCCAATGTTGACTACCTTGACCCAGTACTCGGAGTAGGGCGGGCCGATCATGCCGACCTTGACGCTGGCGCGCGTGACCTGATCGCTCCAAATTTTGAAGGATAACGTATAGGTGTGGCCCTGCTCGAGGACCATTTCGCGATGGCGCACCTGCGCGTCCCACTTGTTCGAGCCCTTGTGCTCGACGTGCAAACAGTAGGCACCGTTCTCGACCGCAGCAAACCCTTTCGCCGGCGGAGAGAAAGACAACGTCCACGGCAGACTGGTCCCGTCATTGAAGTTGGTTTGCCCTAGTAGCGTGTGCGCAAGCACGTCGGAACCGACTGAAGCGCCGTTGGTAACGGCATTGGCTCCCTGCCCACCGCGACCGCGCTTCTTTGAGTGGCAGCCCACGGTCAGCATAGACAGGGCAAAAGCAGCTAACATCAAGCAACGTGTTGGGCGTCCTAGCGAACGATTCATTGTGCGTTTCCTAACCATAGAAAGCAGTAAATGGATCTTGGTGGAGTCTCTAGTGCAACAACGCGGGCTGCTTGTCGGCAGTCCGCGTTTGCCGGGCAAAACCAACTACCCCGAAAGCATCAATCCTTCGGGAATAACCAGCCGTAGGTGGCGTACGCCAATGCAATATGCGCCTGGGCCCAGAAGCGGTGATAGCGGAATTCGGGTGCCTTGCCGCCCTTCATAGCGGCCTCAATCTTCGGATAATCCGGGTCGGCCTTGTATTTGGTGCGTATACTGAAAAATGTCGAATTGCTGTTAATCGGATCGCCATTCGGCATTTTTCCCTGCCAACCGGCAGGCACGTAGATCTTCTCGCCAAAGCGCTTGAAGTCGCCACGTTGCTCAAGGCTACTTATCCCCTTACTGTCCTTGTACTTGGTCCACATTCGCGCCAAGAGCTCACGGCAGAGCTTCTTGGCCTCATTGTCGTTCTTTTTAGCAGCGTAGAACGTCAGCGTGTGGATAAGACCCGCTGTGGTTCCCACGTCGTCAGTGTGGTTCAACACCTGAACGTGCAAGCCACCGTTGTAGGCCTTGTCTTTGGGATCCCAATTCTGGCTCGATTGATTCCAATCGAGTTGTGGCGCGCCACTCCACTTGAGTGTTGCTGGGATCTGCCACGAACCGTCTTTGTTGAGTTTGGTGTTCTTCTTCACCCAATCGACCCAACGATCCATCATCACTTCTGCCTTGGGATCGCCGGTCTCGTGGTAGTATTCGGCGACACGCTGCACCGACCAAACCTGGAACCCGAACCATTCGTTCGAAGGCGGGTCCAAGAAGACAGGCGCCTCGGTGTAGGCCATTCCGTAGAAGGTTTTCACGCCCGGGGGGAACTTGTCGTGCCGCCCGTTCCAGCTATTCGTCGCTCCACCGGCGAACCCACCTTCTGCTGCCTGCGCCCAGCGATAGAACTCCAATTGACGCGTCAAGCTCGTGGCCCAGTCACGAGCGCCGTTCGGAGAACGGGGTCGCAACGCTGGACTTTGCGCCAGAGCGTACGCCGCTATTGGATTCTGGTAACCGGTGTGGTTATGGCTCGAACCAATGCGCCAGGCCCAGGCGCCGCCACCAGGGGCGGAACCGCCCCACGCGAAATACCAGGACAAGAGATAGTGCGCGGCGTCATACCCTGCCCCCTTGGGGCAAGACTTGTCCTGACAGCCCATGGTCTTGAAGTACTTATCGAAGAGCGCGTAACGGACGAAGTCGCCCATCATCGACGCTTTGGGCGTGATGGCATCGACGACCGGATTCGATCCGCCCTGCTCATCCGCCCACTTCTTGGCCCAATAGACGGCTTGAACAGCGCGCGCGTCAGCGTCTGGAGCGTTCGAGTACTTCCACTGCTTCGCCGGACGCGAGTCCTTCACGAAGAGGTCGAGGTAGCCGAATTTGCCGCCAAACGTGAAGTCGTCCCAACACGGCTGCGGCACGGTCTCCCACACCGATTCCTGCGGCCCGCGCTGGAACGTATTGAATAGCACGACGCGACTCCTGCCATCGGAGCGCTTACCAAATCCGTACCAGTTGTCGACGTCGATCAACCAATGCATCGCGTACACGTCTGGCGTGCCGTAGGTAACTTTGAGTTCATTGCCAATCGGATCTGCTCCAACGGCCACCGTGCCCTCGAGTGGTACCGGGTACTGTTCAGGCTTATCCATTTCCGCAGCGAACGTTGCCGTCTTGGTCGGCGTGTAGGCATGGTTCGTGGGCTGATCTGCGTGCGACGGGATAGCGTAGTATTCGAGGTTCTTCCACGCTCGATCGAGTGGCGACCAATCTTTGGTGACCTTGCCGTACATGGCCTCGAGCCAGATATAGTAGCTGTACGCCTCCGAAGTAGTCGTGTGTCCGTAATCCGGAGCTTCGACGATCAGTGTTTCGACGGAATGATAGGGCACGCCCTCCGGACTGAAGTAGCCGTTGGCCTGCTTGTGCATGTCCGTCCAGAGCTGAAGGAAGCGGTCGAGATTGATGTTTCCCGTCTTGGCTGGTGGCCCCGGTTCCGACATCGGCGGCGGCGGCGACGGGGAAAACAGTGCTGCCGCAGCTGCTGTTTGGGGCTGCGCGACCGGCTGCGCCGCTGCTGAAGTGTTCGCATTGCCGCCACCACGAGTGCGTGTCTTTGCAACGCAACCGGTAACTGTGATGCCACCGACAAGCGCCAGAAGCAGGCAAGCAGAAATTGGAAAACGGACAATTGGACGACTGGTATTCATGGAAAATTTGGCGGTTTATCTCGAGATATCTACACAGTTGCGGCACCAATTGACGGTGGCGCGCTCACTCGAATTGGCGCAACGCGCGAACAAAGATGCGGGCCTCGTCCGGCTTGCAGAAGCTTCGGAGTGAGGCCCGCATGGTTCGGACTACTTTGCCGGAGGTGGCGCCGCCGCAGCGGGACCAGCGGCAGGCGGAGGCGCAGCAGCACCACCGCAACCGGTAAATCCGATGTCATCGACCATGATGTCGTAAGGCTGGCCCTTGTCATTGACCTGGACCTGAAATGCGAACAATTGCGACTTGTCGATCGAGCTTGGGTGCGGCGATCCCCAGCCCTTCTGTTGCTTCAGCTTGTCGAATAGCAGGACGTACTTGGTCCACTCTTCGGTAAGCTTCAATTCCATACCGAAGTCGTTGAAACAGGCGGAGTCAGGACAGATATTGCCTTCGGGATCGGTCGCAATGTCCGGCACCTTGACGCGAATCTTCCCGGTAGAGTTCGGCCCTTTTTTGGCCCAGAACGAAATGCCACCAAACCTGGATGCATCGAACGGCCCTTTCGGATCGGTGAAATTGCACCCCATGCCGGCGTACACGACGTTGGCTTTACCAATCGTCCCGGCAATACGCGCCGCGTAGGCGGAACCATTCACCCCACCCTGCGCAAACGAGAAGACCACGCCCGTCGCACTCTCTGCCGGGCTAATCGTCGTGCCCTCGTGATCCACGAACGTGTACCAATAGCCGCTGCGCCCGTCCTGGACCATGACTTGGTTGTTGTTGTCCTCGCCATCCTCGATCAGAGCCGTCGCTGGACATGGAGTCCCGCCAGGCGTCTCTTCAATCTCTTTGCTCGTGGGTGGCGGTCCACAGGCAATGGCTCCCAACCCTGCTGCTGCCGCTAGCACCGACAACCACTTTGCTTTCAGGTTCATGGCATCCTTTCTCGCTTCGATTTGCTTCGATTCGCGCTCTCGGGCGCGATCTCTGTGGGGCCGTGCCGACTCGCCGGGCCCGTGTTCTTATTTATTCTCAGAAGTTCGCCGGGATACTAGCCGAACCCCGGCAAAGTCGCTCAAAATCTCGCGCTGCAAGTTGTCTTCTTCCGGCGGGTCACCCCCAGTAGCCCGCGCAAAGCTTGCGCCTTATCCACGAGCAGGAGTCAGAAACTTAAACGCCAAATGGAGCGAACTTGGTTCCTCGATCTCGGTTTGCCTGAACCGAAGAAACCAGTTCGCTCGATGTTCAAAATTCCACCAATGCGCGGCTACTTGTAGAAGCCGGCGAGGGCGTACGCCAACGCAGTGTTCCAGTTAATGGCAATTTCGTTGGTGTTGTAGCTCCCGGACTGGTCAAACCAGAAGAGGCCCTTGGCCAACCCTGGATGTGCAGATTTGTCCGGCTCATTGTTTGGATTTGGCCCCCCTACGAGGAGGCCAGGCCAAGGTGCAACTACCGAGTCCCCCTCCGAAGGCCGATGGTGGGGGAACTGAGCCGGTAGGTACCCGAGCCCGGTCACGAAAGTGCGCCCAAAGGCGTTGCGTCCGAGCAAGTGATCGATCTGCTGGAGCGCCGCGTTCGCGTACTTGTCGCGCTCGGTGTCACTCGGCGCGATTGATTTTGCGACCATCAGGTTGAGCGCCGAGCGAGCAACGACCCCGTTGATGCCCCAGTAGTACATTTGGTCGATCCCGCGACCGTAAGCATTTCGCTCCGTACCAGCCACGAGTGTGTCCGCCGAGGCAATGATGACGCGCTGTGCTTCAGCCAGTTTGGCCGGATCTCGAGCGTCACTTGTAGCCTGCACGTACGAGAACATTCCCAAGTTGTTGTCGTCGCCCCAGTCAAAGTTGATCGGAACATTCCCCCGCAACGCGGCTTCAACCTTGGTGAGAAGACTTGGATCACCCGTGGTGCGCCACACCTCGACCTGCGCCCAGAATCGATCGTCAGCGTCCTGCGTCTGCTGGTATGCGCTATGCGTGAAGTGAGCAAAGTCGGGCGACAGGGCCGTGGGGGTTTGTTCAAGAAATGCCTCTGCTTCAAGCGCTGCATTCAGGCACTTCGCGGCGTAGGCTGCGTCGTAGGGGCGATACACGCGCGCAGCCATGGCCGCAACCGCCGCTAGATCGGCCGTGGCGGCCGTACCAACTCCGGCGTAGGCGCGGTTGGTCAAATCAGCGTCAGGCAGCATCGTCATACCGGGGAACTGAGCCGTCTGGGCTGATGCCTCGTATGGCCCGATCATGTGCAGCGCGCTTCCATCCGGCAACTGCATCTTGAGGATCTGATCCAGCTGGAACTTTGCTTCGTCGAGCCACGCCGGTAGCGTTCCTGCGCCGCTCGGAATGTGGTCCAGTGTCGCGAGCCCGCTGCCAAAATCCTCCCACGCCTTCAGCACGAACGCGACGGCAAATGCTGCATTGACTGTGTACTTCCCGTAGTCACCGGCATCGTGCCAGCCACCGGTTCCGTCCTTGTGCTCGCCGTTGAACTCCGCGTCGTTTAGGTGGCAAGCAGCGTGTTTGAAGGTGCTGCCCAAATGCTCGAATTTGACCGCAATGCCGCAGCGTTGGCCATAAAGGCCCAACATCGTGATTCGCAACGGTTCATTCATTACGTCATCGCCGACGCGAAACGCTGGCGACGGCGCCAGCCCTTCGACCCTTAGCACGTAGTTGCCAGGCGTATCGAAGCTGGAGAAATCGGCCACTCGCGTCGTGTCAGCTGTGTCTGCGTTCGTGGTCGGCGCCGCGAGCGTTCCTTCGTAGACGACATCCCCGGCCTCAGCATTCGTCAACGTGAACCCGTCGACACCGTCGACTGCGGGAACGGTGGCGCGCTTCACGCGCCCCACCAGATAGCCAATCGTATTCACCTTGATATCCGGCAGGGCGACACAGACCCCGTTCACCCGAATCTCGTTGGATTTGCAGCCATAGAGCAACGGCCCATGGCCGTCAGGCTCTTTGATGGTGGTACCAGGATCACAACCAAAGCTGGTTCCAAGAAGGAATGCTAAAGCGCTAATATGCAGCGAATGTGTCAAGGTCGGGGCCTCGGGTGTTGCGCGGCGGGCCGCTTTTTCTGTTCTGACAGGCAATGCGACGAGCGCCAGGCTTTGGTATTCGTTTGTACAACGGCCGTACCCCAGTACCCCAAACGGTCCGGATTGAACGGCTTTCGTCCAAACCTGGCTGCATGTGCGCTGGCGTCGGTCCTGGTCCCCCCAATTGAGCTTAACGCCAACACCCACACTTCAACGTCACACCTGAACCTGCGGCCACTAGCGGGGTTGCATCCGCCTTGAACCCGAGGTCACGCGCGATGCAGCGCACAATGCAACGAGGCCGCGGACAACCGCGGCCTCGTCATTCATTGCGTGAAATCGCGTTCACCAAGCTTGCTTAGTGCGCGCGATTCGGATTCACCACCACATGCTAGCTTCGACCGTGATCACGTTAACGTCGGGTCGCAGATGCGCGCCCGTGTAGGGTGCGGCGCGCAGCCGTGGCTCTTGAGTCTCAGTCGTTGAACCCCAACCGTCCGGCGAATTCGGCGAAGGTGGCGGCTGGACGCACTCCAACTCACCCGCAGTGGCAGCCGGAAACGCGCCGTTGGCGCCCTCAGCCAAACCTGGCACCGCCGGATAGGTTAAGCCACCCGTAGGCGTGGTCGTCGGATTCGTGCGACCGGCAGTGTCTTGAACGTCCGCGGGCGTCCCATTGGTACACTCACGCTTGGAATACATGTAGCGCGAATATTGGATCGTGATCTGCTCGTGCGTCACCATCTGCGATCTGAAAACGATGCGCGGCGACAGGATCATGAAGTTCTGGTTCTTGTAGCGCGAGTTTGGCGCCAAGTAATCGAACCGGGTTGCGAACGCCAGAACCGGAAACGCATCGAAGAAGAAATCAGTTCCGACCTTTAGCTTCGAATTGCCGTTGGCATAGATGTCGTTACTGGTGACCTTGTTCCACATACCGTAGAGCTTCATGGTCAGATCCTGACCTTCGCCAAACGGGCTCTGCCCCAAGAGGTCACCGAGCTTGGCTTCGTATTGACCAGCGAGCGTTAGGACGCTTCCTGTGCCGCCGCTGCAACCATTGGCAGGAGTTGCAGTGTCCATATTGCCCGCGCCACCGGTCAAGCGCCACCGGCACTGCTCGCTGTCGAGGTAATTCCCGGTGATGCCCATGTTGTAGTCACCACCGCCAAAGCTGTGAATAACTTCCGTGGCTGGTCCTACGGTCACCGCGTTCTTCGCACTGATGTACGAACCACCGAGGTACAAGTATCCGAAGAGATCTGGCATGTCGAAGCGCACTTCACCACCGAAGATGCTCATCTTGCCATCCGGCTGCGCCATGCCTTGGTAAATGAGCTTCTGCTCGTTCTGTGAGATCCAGGTGGGCTGGTACCCTGTGTATCGCGCCTCTTCCTGCGTCCAGTTGTGCAAGAAGTGCAAGCCTACGAAAATACTTTGATCCCAAAGCATGTCGGCATGCATGTGGTGAACCATCGTAAACCGGCTGGTGTTGTAGACACTTGCGTCGGGGCGCTTCGCGCCAATGCCGTGCTCGAAACCAATGGTCATCGGCTGGTCCGCCATGTCGATTTCCATGCGAACCGTTTCGCCCATGGCATGCGTTCGACCAAACAGATAAGTGTCGTATTCGCCGGCATCCCAACGGCCCATTTGGCCATAGCGATTCCAGAAGCTACCTGCCTTGAACTTGAATCGAATGTTCTCCCAAGGCATGTAGGGGGTCAATTCGAGCCAGCCCTGGCCAATTCCGAATTGGGTACCGTTCTGATACGCCGATGCATCCGTGAAGTTATACCCTTGGACGGCCATCACGCCCTTCGCCCAGCTGTTGCCGTAGGTGAAGAACATTTCCGCCCAATCCTTGCGGGCGTGATTGGTGTGCTGCCAGCTCAAGTACTGATCATCGGGGATCAGCGGCGCGTGCAAAGTCGTCTTGCTTTGGCCAGCAGCCGGCTGGTCACGCGTCCCAATTCCAATCCGCATTGGTGCGCGGAAATAACCCGAATAGTTCAGCTTCCAGGCATCCTCGTCGTTGGAAACCGGACCACCTGCGGAGCCTGTGGCTCGCTCGGTCGACTTTTTCTTCGCGGCAGCGTCTGCCGCTGCGTCAGCGGTAGCAGGGGCGGTTGCGTTGGCATTAGCGTTGGCGTTTGCGCCCAGCGAAACGGATGCCTGCGCATTAGCATTGGCAGCAGGAGCCGCAGGCGCCGCCTTGGCGGGGGCTGCTGACTGAGCAGCGGGCTGCTCATCGAGTTTGACGTCTTCGGGCTGTACGTCCTGTGCGAACGCAGGCATTGAGAACATCAGAGTTGACAGGAGAAGCGGTGCTCGGAATCTACGCATCGGTGTTTCCCTGGTTGGGCGTAGTGAATACGGGTTGGACGGAGACCCACCAGCTGCCGCGGCAGTCGGCGGATCGTGTGCCTGTGTACCAGGCTCCGACCGTGAGCGAAAGAGCTTTGCGCACGAATTTAGCAAAATCTATGGGGAATTTGCCAAGTCCGCGCACACTATAGCTTTCCGCGTGTCCAGCATACGGAGTTTGCGCTCAGCCAATACGCAGGTGACATGCGAACCACTTCCTGTGGCAGATCCGACGTTGGCCAAAAGGCCGCCCTTGCTGCGTAATGCATTTCGCCCAAGGCGATTGGTGGTCGCGTCGTCTCATCGAGGCAATCCTTGCAGCCCACTCGAAATGGAGAGACCCAATGAGTTTGACTGCGTTCGGCGAGAAACTTGAACTCCGATCCGAAGTTGAAATTTTGGCCGACCCGTCGCGGATCTGGCGAGTCATCGTGGACTTTGACTCACATCAGCGCTGGAACCCACTTTGGGCCAGCTTGCGGGGCCGAGCTGAACTTAATGGTCGTGTCACGCTCGAGCTTACTCGACCTGGCGGCGATACGCTGAAACTGCGACGCCAAATTGGAGTGTTTGTTCCAGAGATCGAACTAGGCTGGTCCGGTCCGTATGGCTGGGGTTGGCTGCTGCGCAGCGAGCAGACGATTCGTCTGCTTGCGCACGGGGACGGGCGAACGCGCGTCACCGTTGCCGAAAACCTTCGCGGTCCAGGCGTAACGAACAACAACAGCACAACCTTGGACATCGCGCGCGGACAAGCCATGATGAATCAAGCGCTGAAACGCTACGTAGAAACTGGCAAGCGCTAGAACCCCGGGGCCTTTCGGCTCTGGGCCTTGGCCAGGGCATCACGAATGACCTTCTGGTTGTCGTCGCGAAGACAGGGATTGCAGTCATCCGTCTTCTTCGCCCCACAGCCGGTCTTCTTCGTCAGTGGCACAACGTGTCGCAGGATCCGTCGGTCGCCAATTTCGGCGGCCTTCTCAAGGAGCGCTTTGCGCTTGTCGCACTCGGTCGCATCCCTGAGATCGAGCACGAGTGCAAGTGCCGGACTAGCCTTCGCCCGCACCTCCTTGCTACTCATGAACTGCCCAACCAGTAGCGCCATCTCTGGAGGTGTACTCTTAGCCCCGGACAGGTCGTAAAGGAGGTCACAACCTTTCGATCCGGCGAGTCCAGCGGCAATTCCGATGGCGACTCGAGCAGTGTCGCCGTCCTGCGCAAATTGCATTAGCTTCTTCAGCCCTTCAGCGTCGACGTTCTGTGCGAGGTTTTCGCGCAACAGGTCGAGCGCGGTCTGCTTTTGGGCAGCACGCCCTTTTGCCAGCGCAACCGCTTGCACCACACTCCTCTGTTCGACCGCGATGGCCGTAATTTCCTCCATCGCCTGCGTCTCGCCGGCGGTGGCGCGCTCGACTACATCGAGCTGCGTTTTGGGCTTCTGCTCACTCGACGTCACGCTCGCACAGGGTACTGCGGGCGCCAGGCGCGACTTGCTCGGCTTGAGCAAGAACGTCACTGCAAGTCCAAGACTCAAGCACACCAGACCGACCACTACCGTCAGCCAAATCGGCGAACCTGTAGCGGACGGAACCGAAACCTCGGACTGCGTGATCGGCTCGTTGTTGGTCATGCTTTCCTCACGGCTGTTGGAGTTGCTCATTGGACCCTAACGTGAGCAGCCCCGAGAATTCAACGAAGTTGCGTCACGAGATGACATCCGTCGTTGCGCAGTGAACCGAAGTGTGGTCCCTGTCACCGTAAGTCCCACATGGACTAGGTCCTTGGGCCTGACCGGACGAGAGCCTCAGCCAGACGTCCGGCGCTGAGGCTAACGAAGACGCTGCCGCGATTTTCTAGTCGCCCTTCCGCGCGAACGTCACTCGCGCCTTCGACTGAGTCGATCGATGCGCGAACCGCGCGCCAGAACCCGTCGCGAACGCCTCGAGTGCGCACCTGCGCTTGCCGCCCGCCTCAGCTCGACCCCTGTTCCAACATTCTGCGCAACAAGACCCAAGGCAGCCCTCACCCGAATCCCAATCTTACGACGTACCAGCCCAACACAATGGCCGCGACACCTCCCCCATTCTGTACAACCAGATCGCCGATCGCCAAACCCCATCGCCCAGCTTGAACCAGTCGCGCAATGTCGGACGCAAACGTCGAGAACGTCGTGAACGCACCCATAAATCCGGTCAATGCGAGCAGTCGAACTTCCGGCCCCCCACGCGTCATCCGCTCAGCAAAAGCCCACACGACGCCAAAAAGAAATGACCCGAGAAGGTTCACGACCACCGTACCGATCGGCAAGCGTTCACCGAACAGCCGCGCGCTTAGCAGGTAGGCAGCATAGCGGGCCAGCGTACCGAGTGCCCCAGCTCCACACAACAGAATTAGCCGACTGAGCGACGACATGTTCCAGCCATTCTCTTCAGACTACTAGCGGAATGCACCCGCTGAGCAAGTGGCCACAAAACCTTTGGGGCGCCGATTACCTAAGGGACGCGATTGGGTGCGGATTTGGGCCCTCGCGCCGATGCCTCACCGAATCGGTCCGAAGCTGCACCAATGTCCTTCAATTCGCGTGCGTGCACCGGTCGATGGCCCGTGATAGGGGACTCTTGACATGAGTCGATTCGGTCCTTGGTCAGCGTGGACGACGTTCGTAGTTACCATATTGGTGACAATGGCGCTCGACCGGGTCCTCGTGTCCAAGGTTAGACAGCGTGGCGAATTTCGCGAAGCCCTTGTACGCAGCGTGCTTTGGCTCACGGTGGGCCTAGGCTTTACCTTCTGGGTCGTCCTCGAACGAGGATTAGAGTCAGGCCTGAATTACGTTACCGCCTACCTATTGGAGAAGTCACTCTCGGTTGACAATCTCTTCGTATTTCTGATCATCTTTCGTCACTTTCGCGTCAACGGCGTGCAGCAGCGAAGGGTGTTGTTCTGGGGGGTCTTTGGCGCGATTTTGCTGCGGTTACTCTTCATCGTAGTTGGTACCGAGCTACTCTCCAGGTTCCATTGGATGTTCTACATTTTTGGGGCATTCCTCGTAGTATCGGGGATTCGGCTGGTCCAAGGTAACGACAAGGCCGTGGACCCTTCGAACAGTTGGGCGTTGCGTTTGGCCCGGCGCTACTTGCGAACGAGCCCCGAGTTCCAGGGTGACCGGTTCTTCTGCGATGTGAACGGCGTGGTGCATGCCACTCCTCTGTTTCTGGTCCTGCTGGTCGTGGAGATTTCCGACCTTATGTTCGCTGTCGATTCCGTACCAGCCGTACTTGGTATCACGGTTGACCTGTTCATTGTCTATACGTCGAATATCATGGCGATACTTGGCCTACGTGCCCTTTACTTCCTCCTGTCCGGCATGATGGACCGATTCCACAAGCTCGACTGGGCTCTTGCAGCAGTCCTGGTCTTCGTGGGTGCGAAGATGCTCGGCCACGACTGGATCCACACCCCAAATTGGCTTAGCCTTGGGGTGATAGGTGGCCTGTTGTGCCTGGGAATTGCAGCATCGCTCATGCTGCCCGCCCCGCGGGATTGCGCGATTGACAAGAACTGATCCAAAGCCAAATCGAAATGCCAAGTTCGTCACGCCCACCAAGCCACCTACCAATACCCCCCCCCTTCGATCGAAGAAGCGCTGGCGTGTTGTTGCACCCTACCTCGCTACCTCGGGGTCACGGCTCGGGCGATCTCGGTCCCGCCGCTCACCAATTTGTAGAATTTTTGGCCGCTGCCGGTCAGCGTTACTGGCAAATGTTGCCGGTATGTCCGCCCGGTGCTGGCAATTCTCCGTACGATAGCCCGAGCGCGTCCGCGATGAGCGAAACGCTGCTGTCGCTCGAATTGCTCACGCACACGGGTTTGGTGTCGTTTGACGACCTGGCGCTGCCATCAAGCACGGCTACCAATCGCCGAGCGTCGTTTGCTGAGGCACTGGAATCGAAGCAGCGAGCCCTCACGTTAGCGCATGAGAAATTCGCTACGCGAGCAGCCTCCGAGCTCAAACTTGAATTTGAAGAGTTTGTCAATGCGACGCCAGCGTGGCTTGAGCACCACGCAACCTTCATGGCGCTCAAAGCCGCCCAATCAGGCCGCCCATGGGTGGATTGGGACAGCGAACTACGAGATCGCAATCCCGCGGCTTTGGCGCGCGCCAGGGCCGCGCTAGCGATCCCCGTCGATCGGCATCGCTTCGCCCAATTCATATTGCACCGCCAATGGACCGACCTTCATCGTCACTGCCGTGAACGCAACGTACTTCTCATGGGTGACGTGCCCATCTACGTCGCCTACGACAGCGCAGATGTTTGGGCAAACCGCGAGGTGTTCTGTTTGTCAAAGGACGGCCGCCGCGAGGTCGTTGCCGGCGTACCCCCGGACTACTTCTGCTCGACGGGTCAACTCTGGGGCAACCCACTCTATCGATGGAACACGCTTCAGAACTCGCGCTACGCCTGGTGGGTCGAGCGCCTTCGAACCACGTTGGGTCGTTTCGACACGGTGCGACTTGACCATTTCATCGGTTTTCGTCGCTATTGGGAGGTCCCTGCTGGCGCTGAGACTGCGCAAAACGGTCGATACTTGGACGTGCCAGGTGAGCGTTTCTTCGCGACGGTATTACGAGAAATCGGCGCTCTACCATTTCTGGCCGAAGACCTCGGAGTCGTCACCGACGAGGTTCATGCGTTACGCAATCGGTACTCGCTGCCAGGTATGCGGATCCTCCAGTTTGCTTTCGACGACCCGAACGGCAGTGACTACTTGCCCCACCGCTATGAGCCCAATACTGCCGTATACACGGGAACCCACGACAACGACACGACTGTCGGGTGGTTCCACACTCCGGGCTCTGTCCATGATGCCATTCGGGATCGCGTCCGTCGGTACCTCGGCACCGACGGACATGAAATCCACTGGCAGCTCATCCGCCTCGCCCTTGGTTCGGTTGCCAATACCACGATAATTCCCGTGCAAGACCTGCTCGGCCTAGGCTCCGAGGCTCGGATGAACACCCCTGGCACGACCGAGGGAAATTGGTCGTTTCGGCTACTCGACGGAGAACTCAGCGACGATGCCGGGGCCAGGCTGCGCGAGCTGACGGCAACGTATGAACGGCTCGTTCGCTAGTTTTTAGGCTTGGCTGGCCCAGCCCGTTCGAACCATGCTGTTCGTTCCGACACGAGGCGTGCTAGGTTGTCGTACGGATGGAAACCGAGATCGCTTCCCATCCGTGCCCCCGCTAGCGAACAGCCATGGTCCCTCGTAGCTCCCCAATCGCTCCAGCAATCTGGCTTTTGGCAGGCTGCTGTTACCTTGCGCAAGCCAATGTTGCATGGGCGCAACAGACAGCCGAAGTCGTCACCCCAGACGCAAGCGCACCGAGTGCGGCGCCAGTTCTCGACACTTGGGGCAGCGCCAGCCCAGCGCCAGCTCCGTTAGCACCGACAGCCGAACCGCAACCAGCGCTCGAAGCAACCCCTTCGCCAGCCACGGGAGACGACCATTCGACGGAGCGTAACCAAACCGCACCTGATGGTGACGCCGACACGCACGTACGTTACCTGCTCGAACGCATCGAAGTGCAGGGCAATGCGCGCACACGTCCGAGTGTCATCCTACGCTACCTGCCCTTTCGCCCTGGGCGCGAACTGGACGTCGATGACACCGAATTTACCTTGGCGCGCTATCGCCTGCTTGGCACGGGTTTCTTCAGCGAGGTCGACTTCTCGCTGCGAAAAGGGTCGAAGCGCGGCAGCGTAGTTTTGGTGGTCGATGTAGTCGAGCGCAACACGGTTGTCGTCAACGGTGTTTGGTTGGGGCTAGCCAAGGACGCAGATACCAGTGGAGAAAAACGTCAACTGACCGCCTACGGTGGTTTTGACGTCGCAGAAACGAACTTGGCTGGCACAGGCAGCTCCCTCGGTGGGGCCGTCGGTTTGGCGCAGAACCAGCTCGCATTACGCGTGCGCTTCCTCGACCCGGCATTCCTCGGCACGCCGTCGATGGTCAACTTGACCTTGCTTCACAACCGCGCCTTGGACTTTTTCGGCACTACCACCTTCGACGGCCACAACACCGTCGACTGGGGAAGAACTGCCGACACACCCTCGTCGTCCTACGCCGTAGTTCGCTACCAGCGTTTTGGTGGTTCCGCGGGGCTCGGCCGGGATCTCTCATCAAGTACGCAACTTTGGTTCCACTACCGGCTCGAAACCATCACTGCTGATCGTCCGTCATTTGCCTCACAAGTTCGAGGCGCACAGCTCGACAGCAGCGGCCGCCTCGTTGGCAAGACCGAAGCCATCGATTTCGACATTCTGCAGGGACGCAGTGTGTTTTCATCGGCGCGAGCCAACTTTCAATTCGATACGCGCGACCATCCCTTCCTGCCCACGCGTGGATGGTTCCTGACGACCTGGGGCGAACTCGGGCTCAAGCCGCTCGGTAGCGACTACGCCTTTCAACGCTTCGATGTCTCAGCTTCGTACTGGTGGCACAAGCAAAACTCTCCCCACATCTTTCGACTGCAGCTGTTTGCGGGTGCCATGGTCGGCAACGTCCCGTTCTTCGAGCAGTACTACGTCGGGGACTTTAACGATTTTCTTCCGGCTCGCATGTTGTCACTCAACGTCGATCGACGTCCCTCGGTCGACTTATTGAAACTGAAGACGGCGATTCACGACGTGCGCTATGGACAATACGCGGCGCAAATCGCAGGCGAATATCGCTTCCCCGTCTACCGCGGCCATCGCAGCGTCTACGGTATCGATCTCTTCTTGCGCGCGGGTTTCTTCGCGGTTGCCAGTCACCGAGAATTTGACGACCCCGCGCCCGCCTACCACGGGTTTCGTCAAATCCCCGTAGATTTTACCGCCAATGCGGGCTTTCGCATGGACACGAGTGCCGGTGGCATCGTGTTCTCGCTGTCCAACGTGCTCGGCTTCCTTCCCGAAGGAGGCAAATAGTGGTCGTGCGCGTCGCTCGCTCGACCTTCAGAATTTTGCCAGTCGCAGCGGCGATCCTGGCGGTCTCCACGCTCGCGCGCAGCGCGCTCGCCCAAGACGAACGCCTCGGGACGCGAGTTTTCCGCCTGCAATGGGAAGACGCCAAACAATCCCAATTGTCACTTTCGGTCGCGTTTCGCGAAGTGCTCAGCCAGGAGATTCAGGCGAAGCTTACGCGCGGGCTGCCCACCAGTATCCTGTTTACGGCGGCGGTCTTCACTAAGGGTTCAGAAGAGCCAGTGGGCACTACGGTTCAGACATGCCGCGTCACGTGGCATGTCTGGGAGGAGGCCTACCGCGTGGAACTCAACCGCGCCAACCTGCCTACGGCAACCTCGTGGACGACGACGCTTGAGGGCGTACTGCGTCGGTGCGGAGAAGCGCGTCGCCTCCCGATTGCACTCGGCAATCAATTCCGACGCAGCATGCAATTGTCTATGCGAGCGCGCGTCCTCATCAATCCGATTGGGGAGGCGCTGTTAGAAAAGATTAAGCGCTGGGTGAGCCGTCCGACGAGTTCAAACACCTCGGCCCCAGGTGACGCCCTATTTGGCACTTTTACTGGTTTTTTCATGCAACACGTCGGTGAGGCCGAACGGATCGTCGTGTTCGAAACCACGCCAACCACACCAACCGATGCCGCAAGCGCTGAACGTTAGCACGGTGCACGGTTACTCTAGGTACGCGTGCTCCGAGCGACATCGCTCAGTGCCGAGTTACTCCGCCCGATTACCCGGGTAGGTCGCCATCAAAGCCAAGGCGTAGTAGCGGTGCTGGTGCACGACCGTTGCCCAATCCGGAACCGCCATTGCATTTTGAACGCACTTGGTAGTGCGGCGCGCCTTGGGGCCACGAAAATCACCACTCGCACCGGGAAAGACGTGCACGTACTTGCGCGTGAAATCGAGCTCGAGAACGAAATTCACGCTGCCTGGTTTGGGCGAACGCGGGGCACAATCCGCCGACGCTTTGACGGCATCGGTCAATGCTTTCTCAAAGAACGCGAGCGAATCGCAATTCTCGGTGTCAGACGATTGTCGAGGTGATGCGCCGCAACGCACTTTGCGGATTTGTCCGACTTTCACTCGCTCCGGCTCGAGAGCGCCAGCCTCTGGTAGCCTAGCCACAACCATTGGCGTCGCAACGATTGGAGCAGCGGAAGCGCTCGACTGCGCGCTCGGCTCGGATTTAACCTTGGCCACCAGCGAGGGCCGCCGCCACAGGTAAAGTGGCACTGCCAACAACATTAGCCCGAGGACGACGACAACGATCAACTGCGCACGAATCGGCCGCGCGTGAGCGGCCGAAGGCCCAACCCCCAGGCGACGCAACGCTGGGTCACTAGGTGCCGAAGGGAAAGGGGGTCGAATCGATTCCGACATGCGACGCTTCTCTCCCGGGTTCAATCAATCAACAACGACTCCGGCGACTGCCCCGGTTCAGCATGAGCCACCGAGGAGACGAGTTCGAGCGACTCGGGCAACAGTCCTTTGACTTGAGCCAACACCTGCTCGACCACCTGGCGCGATTCAGTTGGACTCGGCCCAGTCATTCCAACTGCGAAACTGAGGGAGCCGATGATGCCAGCCGTTACCGGCACGATGCTAAACAGCATCATCTCTGTCAACTCGCCAGCACGCTGGGCGATGCGCCGTAGCGCCAGCATTTCGAGAATCGTCGGCCGCGACGAGACATTTCTGCCCGGTCCCTGGATCCGATATTTCGCCACACACAGGGGCACTGACGTCCATCGTGCAAAAGCGCACTCGTCGTTTAGGGCCTCGATGAATCGCTCGCGGCGCAAGAGCCCCGTCAAACCGTCATACTTCTCGAGGTAGGTACGCGCCCGCTGATGCTGGACGCTTCCGGCAGCAAAGCTGACGAGCTTGAGCCGACATTCTCCCAACTGCACCTCACCACCGTGGAGGACCGCGATCTGCTTTTTGCGTTCGTAGCTGTGATCCGCATACGAACCGTTAGTACTGCCGACATCCTCCACGATCCAGGTGCCGGACTCCCAATGCAGAACTGCGTGGTTTCCCGAAACCGTAGCCTCCGGCAGGACGAGATCTTGTCCGGCACGACGACCAACCGTCAACGCTGGCTTGTCGAGCGGCAGCAATAACCCCTGCGACTGCGTCGCGTTCGTCGCATAGGTCGCAAGCAGTGCCTGCGCACCAGGCACAAAGGCTTCGGTCGAAAATCGACTCTGCGGCGGTCCAGGTGACAAGCGTTCGCGCGGTACCTGAGCCTGACTCGTCGTGAGCGTAGTTGGATTGAAGAACCGTAGGTGTCGCGCCGCTGGGCGCAACGCCGCATTCTCGTTGAGGCAGCGGAATACCTGTTTTACTTCGTCACCACTCAAACCACTCGGGACATCGAACATGATCTGTTCGCGCATCGAACGTTGACGCGGCCGATAGCCTGGCTCTGGAACCTTACAAGTCCACATTTCCCAAAGCGTAAGCCCCAAGGCGTAGATGTCGTCTTCCGGGCTAGCTCCACCGTAACGCAGGCGTTCAGGCGCCATGTAGTTGGGCGTGCCGCCATCCGGGGGCGAGGCGGGACGCCTAGAACTAAGGCGCGCCCTCTCTTGCGCAAAACCGAAGTCCAGGATCACCGCACGGTCGTTGGTGACCATGATGTTGCCCGGCTTCAGATCTCCGTGGACCAACCCTTGCGAATGGATCGCGGCTAGCCCAGCCGCAGCTTCCCCGGCAATCTTGCGAAACTCATCGGCAGTGAAGCCGCCATGCGCCTTCTTACGCCGAATGTGCGTGTGCAGCGTTTGCCCCGGGATTTGCTCCATCACCATGATGGGACCCCACTGGCTCGGAGCTAGGTCATGCACGCGACATACGTTCGGGTGACTGACGGATCGAGCAAGCAACAACTCTTGACGCAGTGCCTCGTCGTCGCCTGGCATGCGCGATTCTTCGCGCACGACCTTCAGCGCTACCATCTGTTGCGTGCTACGATCGTAGGCGAGAAACACCTCGCCCATGCCCCCTCTGCCAAGACTCTGTCGAATCTCGTACCGATCGTTTACAAGTGTACCCTCCGAAATTGGGGGCGGTTTATTCGTGGGCTGCATAGTCGGAGGGCCGCAATTGTCCCCAGTTTTGGGGGGAGGCGAACAAGCGTCGTCGATTTGCCGCCAACAAGCAATGTCGGCGCGTCAGCATCTTCAATGGACTCGTCGAACAGACCGACTAGCCAACAGGTCGACCTGTTGGCCCAATAACAATGAACGCAAAATCGTGGTCAATTACGTTCCCCCAACCGCCCGCCGGGGAAGGCATGGCAGCGACCGGGGCTGCCATACCCTCGCCGGGTGACATACCCGCGCCGACTCGACTTACTCTTCTACGCACACGCTGACGCGTGCCCAATCGACACCCCCGCGATTGTCGTAGACCACCGACCAAATGTGATGGAGTCCCAGACCCGCACTCGGTGCTGTCCAGGTCGTTCCGTGCTCGTCGAACCACCCTTCAGTGGCATCTTGCAGGCGCTTAGCATCGTTGCCAATTTTGCCTTCGTCGGCGTAGTAGCGGATCCACATTTGTTCGCTCAACTGCGCATTGCCGCCGCCCACAGTCGACGCTACGACGTCGACCTCGGAGTTGTCTGCCTTGACTAGGTCCGGCTTGATAGTGAACTCCTTGCAATCCGACGCGCCCCCCGGCTGGCACAATTTCGCTCGCGGTGTTGTCTTGTTCTCGGCGTCGCAAAGGAAGGATTCGTCCATGCCGACGCATCTGTCGCCAACGCAAACGGCAGTCTTGTCAACGGGCTTGTCATCCATGAGGAAGCCTGCGACGACCGGATTGTTGTTCTTGATGGTTTCGTAGACGTACAAGTTCGAATACGAAACCATGAAGTTGTCGGGCCCGCGCTCCTTCTTGGTTACCGGATCGTAGCAAGTCAGCGGGAAGCCCCGGGTCGCGTCGGTCAAGGTGGCAAGCGGATCGACGTTCTGTTTCCAGTCAGGGCTCAGGCCGATCTCCCCATCACACACTGCCAGAAACACCTGCGACAAACCGTAGGGCGGCAGATCGCGGTCTGTTGACGGCGGATGCTGCTTGAGGACCCAATCGGGTACATCATAGTCGAAGGTGTCGCCTGCCCCAATCTTCAGAGCATAGGCTTGGTCTTGCAATGCTTGGGAGTCGATTGTTTCACCGTTGGGCCCCGATATTTGCGAGCCGCCGGAGTCGGAATACCCAGGGAACACAGCGCTGAGAAAGTCGTTGACCTTTTGCGCGCTCGCTAGCGTCTGTGGAATGTCCTTGATTGACCAACTAGTGCCGTCCGCGAGCGCACCCGGTCCGAGCTCAGTGAACGCCCGGAACGACAACCAGACGGGGATGAGACAGCCAAAGTAGTTGTCGTTGAACGGATTGTTACATCCACCAAACCAAAGCTTTTGCAGTGGCCGCGGCGTGTCCACGTCGAGATGCAGTTTGTCTTCTTCGCGCCGCGCATCTTCCATGGCCAGCGTCATGTGGGCGCTGAGCGCATTCGGGCTCAAATAGGGGTTGTCCTTCTTCACCGCCAACACCCGCAGGCTTTGCAGCTTGCTCGGCGGATCGAACTCGGGACCACAGCCCACTGTGCCAAGCAGCGGCACGACCAACGGAGCAATTCTACCCCAATTTCTCACCTGACTCATGGCCTTGGATAAGGTCGACATCAGAACTCACCTCTCACGCCGATGCTCGGCAAGAACGGCACACCCGTCTGGTAGACCTGTCGGGCGTAGTTGAAGTCGTACGAAACCCCCTCGATACCAGGGTTGTTGTACACATTGTAAACATCGAGGTAGGCGCTGACACGGTAGCTCTTGATCTGCCAGCGCTTGTCAAGACGCAGGTCAAGTTGGTGAAACAACGGCAACCGCTGGCTGTAAAGCGGACCTTGCATTGGGACGTATGCTCCGGCGTCTGCCGCATACACGGCAGGAAGACTTGGCGCGGAACGAACGGGCGTCACCATGTTTCCCGATACGATCCGGAATCGTAGTCCAAATTCCCAGCCACGACCGAGGCGGTAGCTGCCGAGAACGGTCAGATTGTGCGTCTGATCGTACGGGATATGATACTGACGCCCGTCAGGATAATCACGGCGCACGCTCTGCGAGAGTGTGTAGGCAAGCCAGCCGAAAAAGTGCTTGTCGGGCTTGTAGCGTAAGAGCGTCTCAAGGCCCACCACGCTGCCTGTTCCTTGGTTCGCATAGCGCGCCATCAGCGAGGGCGGCGCGGCGGCGACCAGGTGAGTCAGATCCTTATAAAAACCTTCAACACTAACGTCAAGCTGCCGAGTGATTTCTTGCTCCACGCCCGCAGCGTAGTGTAACGCACGGTTGGACGTGAGCCCCGCTGTGCCAAAGACTGCATTGCTTTCTTGGAATTGCGGCGGTTGGTAGTAGTAGCCGGCACCCGCCTTCAACGTAGTACGGCGCTGCTGTACCCCATCCACATCAGACCCGCCCTTCACTACGTCGTAGCGCGTGTTGATGCGTGGACTCGTGTCGATGCTTCCGGTATCGCGTGCATAGTCCAAGCGTAGCCCCGGAACTACCCGCCAGCGATCAGTCGGTTGAATTTCGGCATCGGCGTAAACGCCTTGACGGAGCCCGGTTTGCGCTTCGTGTACCTCGAAGAACTGACGGCTGCTGAACGGGCCGCTTTCCGGCTGACCTGGTGTTGGCGGAGCCGGCGAACGTACCGCGATATCGTAGGGCAGCACCACGAAATCAAGGCCCGTGTTCAGTTTAACCCCTGACAGCAGTTTCCACCCTATCTCGTGGCGCCACTGAATCGGGTTGGTGACAATGTCGAAACTGAAAGTGCCAATGCCAAAACCCACCTTGTTCGTGCCGACCGAAAGCATCGTGTTCATCGATGCGTAGTCCGCGAGCTTGCGCTCGTACACGAGTTGTGCCTGGTAGAACGACGTCGCGAAGCGCAGATTGCCGCCAAATGCGGGTTCTTGCGCCAACGGATCAATGATTGCCGCGAAGCGGTCGTCAGACCCAAAGAAGCGCATGGAAATCTTGGAATTGTTACTCGTCTTGCGCTCGACGATAAATTGATAGTCGTAGTACACTGGCAAAGTCTTGATGTTCGCACCGGTACTGTTGAGCACTGGCCCGAGCCACGCGTCGAACCAACTGCGCCGCGCGCCCACGGCAAAACTCCAGTTCTTCATCGGTAGCGGGCCCTGCAGCAGTAACCGCCCCTCAAGCAGATCCAACTGTCCGATCCCGTTGTAGCAACCGCGTCGTTCCGTCAGGTTGCCCTTCTCGTCTTTGCACCGCGTCTCGGGGCTCTTGAGGCCAACATCGATGATGCCGCCCATGCCGCGGCCGTACTTGGCGCCGTAATTGCCCGGGTAAAAATCGATGCGTTCGATCAGTTCCGTTGGGAACACGCTGCGCAAACCACCAAAATGATAAATAAGTGGGATCTCGCTACCGTCGAGGTAAGTTTGCGTGTCCTCTGGATAAGATCCGCGGACCACCAGGATCCCGGCAAACCCTGGCGGTCGTGCGACACCAGGCAGACTTTCGATTGAACGCAGGGCGTCGCCGCTTGTGCCAGGGATGCGCTCGATCTCGCGACGTTCGATCGTGCGCCGCGTGACTTCGCGCGGCGGCCGCTCACCGGTCACGGTAACTTCGAGCACCCCTTCTTCGGCGGCAGGGGCGAGACGATAGGTCACCTCGGTGATCTCGCCGATGGCGACTGTCTCGTCCATTTCAACGGGCAGGTAGCCAGGGCTAGTGACCTTAATGCGGTACACGCCGGGCACAACACCTTCGAGCGAGAACATGCCCTTAGCGTCGCTCAGCTGCTTTGACTCTTCGCCCTTCGGTGACTTCACTACGATTTCGGCACCCACCAAGGGAACGTCGGCTCCGGCAATACGCAGCACGCCAGCAAGATTGCCCACTGTTACTGGGGGCGGCGGTGCAGCCTTTTCCGTTTCAACGGGCGTGAGGGTGAACGAGTAGCGATAGAGGATCTTCGCCTTCATTGCGACACCATTGCGCAATGCAGGTTCGAACTTGAACTTCAGTGCGGCGTCGCGCGCCGCTTCGTCGAACCCATTGCCCACGGGCTCGGTAACTTCGGCATCGGCGACGTCACCCTGTTCGTCAATGGTCAGGCGTAACACCACTTCGGCAGCAAGGCCTGCCTTCTGTGCTTCCGCCGGGTAAACTGCTTGCTCGAACCGCTGCAGCTTGGGAGGTACGACTTGCGGGCGCAAGGGCACTGCGTCGGCAGGCGGATCGGGAGCACGCTCAAATTGGGCCTGAGCCGGATGAGCGCAGAGTAGCCCAAAGGCCAATAGCGGAAGGATCGAAGTGCACTTCTTAGACATGTTGCCTGTCCGTTCGGCTCCTAACGCGACTGCTGGCGCCGCACAAGTCCCCATGGGCGACCCCCCTCAACTTTTGAGCGATCGACGTCCGCGGGAGCCACTTGCGCACCCGTCTCCAAGGGAGCAGCATCGGGGGGAACGATGAGAATTGCCAGCTGGAACGTCAACTCAATTCGCGCACGACTCGGAGCCCTGACAAAATGGCTGGACGCGCAGCAACCGGACGTCCTGCTCCTGCAAGAAACCAAGGTTGTCGACGACGATTTTCCGCGGGAGGATTTGAGTCGCCGGGGCTACTCAATCGTGTTCGCTGGCCAGAAATCTTACAATGGCGTCGCGATCCTAGCGCAACACCCCATTCGCAACGTCACCATTGGCTTCCACGATGACGACCCGGGGGCCGACAAGCGGCTTATCACCGCTACTATCGGGGATCTGCGGGTGAGTTCGGCCTATGTCCCCAATGGCAAAGACATCACCCACCCCGCGTTCGCGGAAAAGCTCCGGTGGCTCGAGCGGCTCCGTGAGTTCTTGCAAGCGGAGCGAGCACGCCATGAACAACCTGTCCTCGTGGGCGGCGATTTCAACGTCGCCCACGACGAAAGGGACGTGTGGTCGCCCGCACAGTTCGCTGGACAGCTGCACTTTCACCCCGATGAACGCGCGCGCCTCGACGCGCTCATCGCCGCAGGATTCTTCGACAGTTTCCGGCGATTCTGTGCGGAGCCCGCACGGTACAGTTGGTGGGACTACCGAGGGTACACAGCGAGAGGAAATCGGGGGCTCCGAATTGACTACCTATTCCTCGACCAATCGCTAGAAGAGCGCTGTAAATCTGCTGGGATCGACGCCGAGCCACGCCAGTGGGACAAGCCCTCGGACCATGTCCCGGTTTGGGTGACTATCGACTAACCCATGTCTGCTTGTCCGATGTTGGCACGAAAACGCCTGCAACCATGCTCTGGTCACGCCGCTTGGCTGTTCGACTGACGACCAATTGCGTAGGCAAGGGAAGCTCGCCCACGTTCGAACCAGCGCTCAACAGCCGGCTCTGCCTCGAAGGCGCGCTTCAGACGCACCCACGCCGGGAGATACATGATTTCGCGACCGAGACCTCCGCCCCGAAAGGCGCGCATCGTCGCTCGCAGCGCCAATTCCGTCGACGCGCCGTGGCCGACGAGCTGCCTGACGACATCGACGAAAGTTGCACCGTGACGCAAATTGCTGCTGGCCAGGTGCCGCGCACCCAATTCAGCGCGACGCCAAGGATCCATCAACCCCAAACGCTCTTCGATCAGCAGCGCCCGACCTTCTTCGTCAGCCGATGCGCCCGCACACCCGCAACACAGGATGTCCGATCGAGCGCGCGCCGCCAACCGCGGCAAAAGATGACCACAAACTTCATGCTCGGTGATGCGTGCCGCAGCACGCGCCGTAAGCAGCGAGTTGCCGCGAATGACGATGACGGCGTCGCCGCATGCAGCCACGGACACCAAACCTCGATTGACGAGAACCCTTACCGGAATTCGAAGTCTGCCAACTCGCCGCAACACCAGGGATAGTAGGCTCTGAGTGGCCTTGGGGTCGTCGGAACGAAAACAGGGCTCGTCACTGTGAGTGGCTGCCCCTTGCGCGATCCAGTCCCGCGAATTGGACTCGAGCGTCGCCGCCAGTGCCCCCAGTGGCGGCGCAAACCGTTCGCTTGCCATTCCGGAAAACTCGGAAGTTCCGACAATCTCAACTAGTCGGGCCTCGAGCAACAACTCCTGCGCGCGCTCGGCCACCCACGACGGATCCGCATACTCCGCGATGGGCTGGGCCGGTTCTCTTTCGGCCCTTCGCTCCGCGGCCACTTCCAGCGCAGCGAAGCCCCCCGCGGAAATAGCTGCGAGTGCCCGCTTCAACCTACCCAAGTGGCAGCGCGGGGCGTAGCGAAAACGAGGCTCAGCCTCTCGCCCGCTCCCCCAAAGCAGGAGCAGGCGCTGGTACTCGCGATCGAACCCAAGCGGCTGAACGCGCTCGATTAGCGCAATCTCAGACTCGGCCCGAGCCAACAATGCAATCGACGGCCCGAAACCCTGCATCAAAGCTTGTTCGCAGCCAAGTTGGCCAGCTCGCTGCGCTCGCCCTTTGACAGCACGATGTGACCTACGATTGCGTCGCCGCGCAACCGTTCGGCTGCGACGCTCAAACCGTTGGTCGAGCTATCGACGTACGGATTGTCAATCTGATACGGATCGCCTGTTAGTACGATCTTGGTACCCTCACCACAACGCGTGATGATGGTCTTGACTTCATGGGGGGTGAGATTCTGTGCTTCATCCACAATGACGTATTGCTGCGGCATGCTGCGACCACGAATATAGGTCAGCGGCTCGACGTGTACGATGCCGCTCTGCATCAGTTCTTCGAAGGGCTTCATCCCGCGTCGCTTGCCGCCACCGGAAAACAGCAGAAATTCGAGATTGTCGAATACCGGTTGCATCCACGGATTGAGCTTCTCTTGGACAGTACCGGGTAGGAACCCAAGATCTCGCCCCATTGGCATGACCGGACGACTCACGAGCAACCGCGAATAGTGCCCCTCTTCAACTGTCCGAAGCATGCCCGCAGCCAACGCCAAGAGGGTCTTGCCGGTACCAGCCTTGCCTACCAGAGTGACCAACCTAACTGTGTCGTCGAGCAAGAGCTCTAGAGCGAAGCTCTGCTCTTGATTGCGCGGGCGGATCCCCATGACCCCATCCTTTGGGGTACGGACAGCGCGGATCTCACCCGTCGCGCCGAGGAATCGCCCGAGACTCTGGCGCGGCTTTGGTTCACTGTCGTCCTTGAGCAGCACGCACAGATTCGGATAATACGCTTCCGAATTCGGCGCCTGCATGCTGCCATTCGTCTTGAATGCGTCGAGCTCCGCGGCTGATACCGAAAGCTCGATAATCCCCGTATGTAGGTGGTCGATATCGACCGACTGATGCTCGTAGGTTTCCGTCGCAAGACCGAACGCGTCTGCCCGGATCCGCAGGTTAACATCCATCGTCACGAAAATGGTCGGCTTGTCCGGAGTGGCATCCCGTACTTCGAGTGCGGTCTGTAGAATCGCATTGTCGACCGAAGTTGGGTTAATGCCGTGGGGAAAGTGGGGCTTCTTTTCCGGAACCAGAACCCGTACCGACCCTTCGCCGACAGCCACGCCGTGCGCCAAGGACCCTTGCGAACGCAGCTGATCAAGCACTCGAGCTACGGTGCGGGCATTCCGCCCTCTTTCCGTCGTCTCGCGCTTGAACTGGTCAACCTCCTCAATGACGTAGATGGGAAGGGCAACGTCGTTGTCCTCAAACTTCAATACCGCTTGTGGATCGTGCAAAAGCACGTTCGTGTCGAGGACGTAGTTCTTGCGCATACTTGACTCCGGTTTCTGGTAGTGCGGCCGTTTAGCGCCGGTATTGCGTTCAGATGGACTCGGCCAATCGACGTATCATTCGAGCAATACACGACTCCGGTCGCATTTTGCAACCGGATCCGACTGATGGTCGGGCAAATGGGACAATCGTCAGCTACCCTTCGACAGCCGTGACGACCCTGCTTCGTTCTTTTTGGTTCGCAACTGCCGCCGTTCTCTACGTGGCGTTCGCGTCCCTACAGGCAGCTCCAAGCGGGATGTGGGCGTGGCTGGTCCTCATCGCGACAGCACCGACGTTGTGGTTCACTTGGCGACACAGCGGAACCCTCACTCGCCACGCCGAGCGAGATCCGGAGATCCGGCGCGATTGCATTCGAGCCGCTACGACTGGTGCGCTGCTCTTCGTCGCGGCGCGCACTGGCCCGCTTGGGCATCCTGGTTTCGACGCTGCAGCCAATCTTGGGGTTGGGGTGACGCTGGTCGCGGCCAACGTCGCGCTCAGTCGAATTCAAGGACAGGCCGGGCTATTGTCTGCGCCGACCGCCACTCGCTCGTTCGATTCCGCCATCTTTGCGGCATTGCTTTGGGGATTTGCCACGGCACTTCCAGCGATTCGCGGCATCGTGACCCGGTCGATTTTGTTGCTCGATCCGATTGCCATCGACTACGCCACCGTAACTGCTGGTATGGCGAGCCTCTTGCTCATGCTCGCCGTAACGATTCGGTTACGTGCACTCAGGCGGCTAGAACTTGGTGTGGCCGACCGTGCCGTATCGGCGTTCACTGTGTCAAGCGTTGCACTGCTCGCCACACTGCCCGCACTACTCCTCGACGTTGTCGCTCCGGACCGCGCGATCCCGCTTGTCGTCATTGCAAGCAGTCTATTTTATGTCTGGGCAGCAAACACGGCTGACGCTCGACGCGTCACATCGGCGCTTCGTGCAACCCTGGCCGTGCTGACGTTTCTCGCCCCGATCGTGCTATTTTTCGCGATCATGAGTCGCCGCTCGCCTGCCTGGGCCCCGGTGCTTCTAGTCGCAGTCGCAGGCATTGCATTCGTGCTTGGGGTTGCGGCGTCTCGGTTGTCCCAACCGCTCGGGCCGGAGCAGTCTCGCTGGCTCAATGCCATCGACAAGGCCTGCGAGGCGGCCTTGGTCCCTGATCCCGATGACGCCCTTCGGGCAACGCTCGTTGCCCTTAGTCCAATTGCCCCCGACCCGAGCTCACGGGTCGAGCTCTGGCGGATGCAGCCCGAAAGCGTCCTTTATGTCGACGTCGCCGGTCAGCTTCACGACGAGCGCACCCAGGTCCCACTGACAACACTCGAACTTTCGGCAGAAGAACCGGAGCGAATGCTGCGAACCGACGTGCTTCGCGCAGTCCAAGTGCGAAACCCGAATGCACGCGATGCCCTCGCGCATTTGACGACTCACGGCGTGTGCGCGGTAACACTACTCACCAGTGACAGCGGCCCGCTCGGCTTGCTCGCGCTGCCCGAAGGCCACAGAAGAAGCGCTATTTCCTTGGAAGAAGCCGTTGCGCTGCGCCGCCTCGCCGATCGCCTCGAGTCGGTGCTAGCAATTACCGGAGCCCAGGCACGATCGCGCGAGCGTGAACTCGACGCGTTGGCCAAGGTGCAGGCGCTCACCCAAGAAACCCAACGCCTGACGTTGGCCTTGGAGAGTGATGGCACCCGGCAACGTCGGTTTGCTGAGCGCTATGCCCGCCGACTCAAGCCGACAATATACTCCCCGCATGCAATTGCGGCTCAAACTGCCATCGAACGGATCGGAAGGCGCGATACCGAGCTGTCATTGGTGATTCCGCCAGGATCCGACCCCCTCGGTTGGGCCAGTCTCTATCACTTGGCGAGCTCCCGACACTTGGGACCATTTGTGGTATTCGACGCCCTTTATGCGGACTTCGAAGCCGAAAACTGGGGCGATCCCGAAGTGTCTCCGCTTGGGGTCGCCCAAACGGGGACCTGGGTCCTACTGAATCCGCAGGCGCTAACGGCAGAACATCAGTCCATCCTGTTACGCGCCATGGCTCGCCACACGACCGCGCCTACCGTTGAGACGACGGCGGGGTTAGGCCTCGTACTGGCGTGGCACCAAACCGAAGCCCGAACTGAGACGCTCCTGCCTCACGCGGACTTGTTGCGGCTCTTTCCAGCAGAAACCCGAATCGAAATCCCGTCGCTTGCCGAGCGTCCCGAAGACCTGCGTGCCATCATCTATGACCGAACCGCTCGGCTTGGCGTGACGTTGCACGGCAGGCCCATGGGTGTTGAGCCCTCAGTGCTGGCTGCCTTGTTGGAGTACGACTGGCCCCTAAACGATCTGGAACTGGACGCCACGCTGCACGCCTTGGTATTGGCCACGACGTCGAATGCCCTCAGCTTGGAGGCTCTGGACGCAATTCAGTTTCCGACGCCAGAGGCCAATGCTCCCGTCAATTCCGCCACGGCGACCAAACGACGTGGCCGCGCCAGCGCCCGCAGCATCCGCCCGAGGGCTCGCTAGAACGCCTGTGTGTGGTGGGCTTGCGGCCAGTGGCGCTAAACCAAGAAATCATTGAGGCGCGTAAATATCTCGATCCACCCGCCCGTCTTTCAGGTGCACGACTCGCGGCATACTATTGGCAAAACTGGGATTATGCGTGACGACGACGATGGTCGTATTGTGCCTTCGGTTGATTTCGAAAAAGAGATTATGGATGGCTTCGCTGGTCGCGCTATCGAGGTTTCCAGTTGGCTCATCGGCGAGAACCAAGCGCGGATCCAAAGCCAATGCTCGAGCCACAGCCACGCGCTGCTGCTCGCCGCCAGAAAGTTCACCGGGTCGGTGCGTTGCGCGTTCTGTGAGCCCAACCTCGTCGAGTAATGCGGCCGAACGACGTTCCATTTCGCGCCGTGAGCGTCCCGAAATAAGGCCTGGCAACATGACGTTCTCAAGCGCGGAGAATTCTGGCAGCAAGTGGTGGAACTGAAATACAAAGCCGATATCCTTGTTCCGAACGGCGGCCAAACGCGAAGGCTTCATGCTGGTCAACTGCTCGTTGCCAAACCAAATGCGCCCGCGCGTTGGCAGATCCAACGTCCCCATGCAGTGCAACAGCGTACTTTTGCCCGCGCCAGACGGACCGACAATTGCCAGGATTTGTCCTTGATCGATCGTCAGGTCAATGCCCTTGAGCACGTCAAGCACACGGCCCATGTGGTGGAACTGCTTCTCGATTCCTTCGATGACAACGAGCGGCTCAGCCATGCAAACGCGCCTCACTCCCAACGCAAACCGTCGACTGGTCGGAGGCGACTGGCGGCGGTTGCGGGGTAGATGGTAGAAATGGTGGTAATGACGAGCGCAGCAACCGCGACCAATGCGTAATCGCTCGGGTTGACGGCTATCGGTAGGCGGTCCACGTAGTACACGTCCGTGCTCAGCTGGAACCCGGACGACTTGAGCCCCATCGCCAGAGCCCAACCGATTACGACGCCGAATGCCGTTCCGATTGCGCCGATGATGAGGCCTTCGAGCATGAATAGACGCATGATCGTCCCATCGCTGGCGCCAAGCGATTTGAGAATGGCAATCTCTCGACTCTTCTCCGTCACCATCAGCAGTAGGGTGCATACGATACAGAAGCTGGCAACTGTGATCGCGATCGAAAGGATGATAAAGGTCGTTATCTTCTCAAGCAGAAGCGCACTAAAAAGACTCCGGTTTAGCTCTTTCCAATCGCGGATTTTGACATCAGTTCGCGCGATTGCCGACGCCATGGCGTCGCGTACCGGTCGGACCTTTTCAGCGTCCTTGACCCGCACCTCGATTGCCGAAACTCTTTCCCCAAGATCGAGAAAGTGCTGCGCCACTTCGAGTTTCACGTAGGCATGCGTAGCGTCGTATTCATACATGCCGCTGAAGAACACCGCCGCCACCCGAAAGCGTTGACTGCGCGGCAGCAGGCCCATCGGACCCAAATCGCCGAGCGGCGACACCAAGGTCACCTCGTCGCCGACGTACACATGCAGCGACTTGGCGAGTTCGCGACCGACTACAATCCCCGGGAACACGTCCGCCGGTTCCGGGTTCGAGTCGGTGCCCCGAAAGCGACTGCGGTAGTCAATCCCCTTCGGATAGAGTTCCCCACGCGGGCCGATCCCGACAATCTCGGTCGGTGGAAGCTCGGCCAAGTACTTGGCGTCGTCCAGGTAGCGCAGCTGACCCACTTCAACGTTGGACTTCAGGTCGATGACGCTGCCGATGCTCTTGGTGTCGATTCCCTTGAGCATCACTCCAGCCGTATTCGACATGCTGGAAATCATTACCTCACCGCTTGCCACCGGTGAGATCCCGACGACCCCTGGAATGCGGCGCGCGAGTTCCAGGGTATCTTGCCAATGCTCGAACCCGCCGAGTTGGCCATTTTCGATCCGGACGTGGGCATTATTGCCCAAGATTTTGCGCTTCAAGTCCGCGCCGAATCCGCCCATCACGCTTGTCACGACGCAGAGTGCAGTACAACTAACGGCAACACCGCAGATCGAGAGGACTGAGATGACAGTCAGAAAACCGCTCTTGTGGGCGCGCACGTGGCGCGCGGCGACGAACGCGGTAAATCCGCGCAACTCGACGAGATTGAGGATCTTCGGCAGCACCAACGCCAAAATGATGATCCCAAGGGTCGTGCCGCTGAGGACAGCCCCGATGCGAACCATCTGATCCCCGAGATTGAAGACGCTACCCTTTGCTTGCGGAAGCTTTACAGTCCACACCGCAAGGCTCACGAAGGTGAGGCACAGAAAGGCAAATAGGCTCCAGAGCAACACACGTCTGCCGCGACGCGCCAGGCGCGACCACGCTAGGTAGACGAACCCAAACACGACCAGCGTCAGCGCCAAGGCAACCGCGATTTGTGCGCCCGGCCCGAGCCGTACCCACAGTGCTCCGGCCTTGGCGGCGAACCCGGAGACTTTGCCGGTGAAGTGCGAAGCGCGAGACGCATTCGGTGCAGCCGCACCGAGCCAAAGCATCAGGTGGCTCCTTCGGGACGCAGCAACGGAAATGCGATCACGTCGCGAATCGACGGCTGCCCGGTCAGCATCATGGTCAAGCGATCGACTCCGAGGCCAAACCCGGCAGCAGGCGGCATGCCGTGCTCTAATGCGCGCACGTAGTCCTCATCGTAATCCATCGTCTCCTCGGCGCCGGCGCTCTTCTTGCGCATTTGCTCGCGGAATCGCGTTGCCTGATCGTCGGGATCGTTCAATTCACTGAACGCGTTACAAAGCTCGCGACCTTCGACGAATAGTTCGAAACGATCGACGAGCATTGGATCACTATCCTTCTTGCGCGCGAGCGGCGACACCTCGAAGGGGTAGTCGACGATAAGCACGGGAATGCTCTTCGCTCCGTCGAGGGAGCGATAGTCTTGCCCCAGGAAGGGCTCGGCCAAATACTCGTAGGCGATGAACAGCCGCTCGCCTGCGCTCTCGCAGCCGCCGAGGCCCTTCCTGAAATTGCCCCAATCGATCTTCTTCGAGCGTTCCGAAGTCGTCGCGAAGGCGCGCACACGTTCGGCCGAAGTGTCGGGCTGATTCGGGTTTGATGCGACTATCGTCTCAAGTTCGTCGACCAGCGACTCCGGCAAGCCCGCAGCCGCCAATGCTCCCGTGACTGCCTGACGCATCGGAACTCGAGCAAACGGCTGATCGAAAGTAAATGCGCGCCCTTCGACCCACTTGGCGTAGGTGCCCTCTAGCCCCAGCTCAGACATGGCTTGCCCAAGATGGCGATCGACGAACCTAAGGAGCGCCTCGGCCATGTCCATCAGCGTCTCGTAGGTGGCGTAGGCGCGATAGAACTCGAGCATCGTAAACTCGGGGTTGTGCCGCGTGCTCAGGCCCTCATTGCGGTAGCAACGTCCGATTTCGTAAACGCGCTCGAATCCACCCACAAGCAAGCGCTTGAGGTAGAGCTCCGGCGCGATCCGCAAGAACAGCTCGAGATCGAGCGCATTGTGGTGAGTATTGAAAGGCTTGGCCGCCGCTCCGCCAACTACCGAATGAAGCGTTGGCGTTTCCACTTCGAGAAAGCCATCCGCATCCAAATAGCGCCGCAGGCCCTGGATAATCATGGAGCGAGCGCGCAACACAGCGCCAACGTCGGGGTTTGCGACCAGATCGACGTAACGCCGTCGGTAGCGCAAATCGACATCGCTAAGTCCATGCCACTTGTCCGGCAAGGGCCTCAGCGCCTTGGTCAGGAGGCGCAGACTGCGCAGCTCCAAACTAAGCTCGCCGGTCTTGGTGACCATCGGAACGCCCGAAGCTTGCACAAAGTCGGCGACATCAAGCTCCTCCAAGCGAGCGAAGTCTGCCCCGAGGATATCAAGTTTTGCGAACAACTGGATCTCCGCCGTGTCGTCGCGAAGTCGCAGGAAGCTCGCCTTGCCAAAACCGCGACGGGCCATCAACCTGCCCACCACGTACTTGGCATGTCCGGCAGCTAGCTTGGCGACGAGCTCGGGCTCGTACCGGTCGGCTTCACCGGCAATGCGAGCCGACTCGAATTCGGCGCGCAGCTCCCGGAGCGTGTTGCGCTGCCGCTGGTCTACGTCGTTGGCAAATGGGGTTTCGCCACGCGCACGCACCTTTTCGGCTTTGTCACGACGGGCCGCAAGCAAAGCTTCTTCGGCGGCGTGAGCGGAGGCGGTCTCAGTCGCGCTTTCTTTCGTACGGGGCTCAGACATCTTCGGCCCGGCGTGTACCAGGGGCCGGGGCTAGAGTCCACCCCACTTCCTCGCAACTCGGCGCCTTTGGCTGCCAGCGGCGGCTCAGACTTTGCTTGTTGCCTGAACCCGACCGAGGCCGCCCTGCATCTGTAGGTCAGCGGTACGGAGCAAGAATGCCTCTATGAACGAGTCGAGATCGCCGTCGAGGACGCCGTTGATGTCGCTGGACTCGTGCTCGGTGCGAAGATCCTTGACGAGTTGGTAGGGCTGAACGACGTAGCTGCGGATCTGGTTGCCCCAGGCGATTTGCCCCTTGGCAGCCTCGTACTTGGCCTGGGCCTCCTCGCGCTTGGCCATCTCGAGTTCGTACAGTTTGGCCTTGAGCATCTTCATGGCCATGGCCCGATTCTGGTGCTGACTGCGTTCCGCGCGACATACGATGTTGAGACCGGACGGGATGTGTTTCATGCGAACCGCCGTCTCAACCTTGTTGACGTTCTGACCGCCCTTGCCACCAGCGCGCATCGTGGAAATCTCGAGATCGCCTTCGTTAACCTCGATATCGATCTCGTCCTCAATATCCGGCACAACCTCAACAGCCGCAAAACTCGTGTGCCGACGGGCATTGGCGTCAAAGGGACTGATCCGCACCAGCCGATGCACGCCGATCTCGGAGCGCAGGTAGCCGTAGGCGCTGTCACCCGACACCGTGAAGCTCGCCCCATCGATCCCAGCTTCGTCGCCTGCCTGGTAATCGATGATGTCCGTCGCAAAGCCGCGACGCTCGCACCAGCGCAGATACATGCGAAGCAACATGTCTGCCCAATCTTTGGCTTCTGCGCCGCCAGAACCAGGATGGATGCTAACTATCGCCCCAGAGCGATCAGCTGGGCCGGACAGCATGCGCTGCAGCTCCGACTTGCGTACCTTGCGCTCGAGTGCCGCCGTCTGCTGCACCGCGTCTTCGACGACTGAAACGTCCTTCTCTGCGTCACCGAGATCGAGATAGTCCCGTGCATCCTTGAGCTCGTTCAGGAGCTTGTCGACCAAGTCCACCTTCTCGGTCAAGGTGGCGCGCTTGCGCATCAGGATCTGGGCCTTGTCGGCGTTATTCCAGAAGTCTGGCGCAGCAGAGAGTGAGTCAATCTCTTCGATTTGGCGCTTTAGTACCGGGACGTCAAAGAGACCCCCTTAGCGCATCAACACGCCTTTGAAGGTCATCGAGTTGGGCCCGAGTCTCGGATATCACGGAGCGACTACTAGCCCGAAAGCGCGGGTCGCTCAAGCTACTCGGGCGCCGAATGGGCCAGCAGAACCCGCGTAAGCTTTGGCTGTGCGGCTTCAAGCGGCAGACGGTCGGGATTCGGTGCCACAGGAACACGCACCGGCAGGCGGTCTCGTTCGACTGCCGGCAATGCCGCGGGTTTCGGCTGACTGATTGAATCTTTGTCCAATGACTGGCGCAATCCGGTCACAGGCTGGTGAGCCGAGAACCATCCGTCAGTCAATACATCCAGGCGCAAGGTGGATTCAAAAAGATCTTCGACAGCGTTGATAGGCCCATCGCCAGCCGCTTGCGCGCGCCGCCACGCAGCCTGCCAGACCAGAAGCTCGTTCATGGAGGCCAATGTCACTCGCTGCCGCTCTCGCGATTGCGCGAGCCGGAGCCGCTCGATACTCAACTCTTCGCTCGCAAACAAGAACCGCCCGAGACGCCAAGTCACCGATGCCTCGACCACCAACGATACCCCGCCCGATTGGGTATAGCGATACGGATCGGCTTCGGTAGGCGTCAGCCTCAACGATTGATCGCGATCTCGCCCAGCTCGCAGCCGTGTGTCAGGCAACATCGTGCTAGTTCGCGCGCGACTGGCGAGGCTATCAAGCCGCCCGAACGCAGCCGCAATCCCCTGTGCGACCAGCGCCGCTTCCACGCATTGTCGAACGAAAGCCGACGACAGCACGAACGGCACATTTCTCGACGATTCGACTTGTTTGGTCTGTCCGCCGCGCAAACGTCGACGTGCGTTGGTTGCACCGGGTTCGTCGCGCTCCAACGGATCGAGCGGGACTTCGAGCCCGGGTGCCGTTTCCATTTCGGGATCGCTATCCGAGAACGCAACCGCCCGTGCCGTTGCCGCGGCTCCCGTCGGTGGAATGAATTCCAAGGCCACGATTGCCATCTTCTCGGTTCCGAAATCGGTAGTGCTCCGCACGCGCCCCGCGAGGCTCACGTTGACCTCGGGCATGCTCTGAGCTCCGGCCGGCGGAGTCATTGCCACCCAGGACATCAAAACCAAAAGTCCGCGCAAATGGCGACCGTAACTTCTGAGACAATTGCCGGTGGGTGCTCGATGGTTTTCCCGCAACATGCGCTGCTATCGGTCACGGCTCGCCCGAGTTGCGGAAATTCGCCCGCCCTCGGTCAAAATACCCGGCGACCGACTTTCGACTACGCAGCCCCATGCAACCGTCGCGCTGCAGCCCTGCCGAGACACCGCCAGTGTTCGGGCGCCATGCTGTGCGGCGGCGCCCAGCGCAAAGCTGGTCCATCCGCCTCGTCCGCCCCACCTTCTGCCCCAGCGAATTCCGCCCCCAACGTCAGGACCCTGAAGTGTTCAGCCGTGCGCCACCCCACGGCGAGCCGCACTTCGCTACTAGCCACGTGTGGCGAAACTCGACAGCTGCCCCGCAATTCGCTGATTTCGACCTCTTGCTGACGCGTCACTGGCCCATCCCAAGAGGCGACGACTTCGCTCACGCGCAATGTCAAAATTCCCGTTGGCTCGGCATCCCTGATCTTTTCTAGCGTTTTCGGGACGAGTTCCCACTCACACAACAACGTGCCATCGGCACCACGTAAGGCCACCAGGCGCTCGTCGACCGGGTCTGGCGGTCGCACGGGCAAAGGCGCCGACTGCGCGACTTCCACTACATCGATTGCAGCTTGCTCGGCAGTGTCGGCCGGATTTGCTGCGACATCCGCCACGGCACGGGGTAGCATTGCGGCCCCACTATGATCGGGATCGCTGGTATTGGGATCGCCAGCAATACTGTATTCGCTTGCACCATCACATTGAGCGGGATCTGCTGCATCGACATCGCCATGAGACTCTTGCTCGATTGCGCTCTCGCAACCGGCTGAACGCTCACTCGTAACGGAACTCTGCGCCCAGCGGTTACGCGCCCGCTGGGCGGCCTCGTGATCCGGCTCTTTAGCAAGCACCTCATCGAGGAGATCCAAAGCCTTGGTCACGTGGCCCTGTGCGGCGTAAATCTCTGCCAGAGTGACAGTGGCCACTGGCGGGGCCGCCCTCGGAGCAAACACGTTGGCACCGCGAATCAGTTCCGCCGTATCCGGCAGATTGAGTCCCTGGCTCACCACGCTCGCCACTAGATCCCTGGCCACCCCAAACCACCCGCGCGCGCGCCGCCGATCGTCTTCGTCGCTTGAGGACAGGCGAATGATCTCGTCCCGAAGTTCGGGGCGTGTAAGCAGTTCCGCTCGTTGGGCACCGAGCTGTCGAGCCTTGGCTATCAGCTCGTCGCGATTCAGTCTTTCGAGCGAATTCGGATCGATGGACACGCGACGGACTCTACTCAAAACACGCCTAGCCGTCGAGCCGGGACATTTGCTAACCCGCCTTTTGGGCGTTTTCTCGGCATAGCTCGCAACGGAGCCAAGCAGACGCCGGGTTTCTTGGGGCGCTTCCGGCTTGTGCGGCGGCCAACTCGACGACTTACCGCCGCGAGGCGTTGATGAAGATAGTCGATACGATACTGGCGTCGAACTGGCGACCGTGCATCACGCCGTCCTTGACACAGAAATCGAGCGGGAAATTACTACCGGTGTATTTGATCGACGAACCGGTGATCGCGTAGGCTCGGTCTTCTTTCGTCGCCACCTCGTCGATGCTCGAACAGTGGCAGTTGCTGCCCTCAAGCGCGCACGCCGTGGTGTGCGGCTGGTCCGCCACGATGACGGGAACCATTGATGGACCAAGGTCCGAGCAATTGACTGCGTCGAGCGGCGCAAGCTTGTAGGCTGCCGCACACGCGCCATCGATGATGACTTCGTACCCAATCGTCAATTTCGTATCGACGCTTGCGCTGCCAGCCGCGAACGACACTGTACCGGACATGGCTCCAGTGAAACTCTTGTACATGCCCTGACAATCCGGAGGCAGAACGGGATTGAGGTTAAGCGCTGCAACTAAATTGCCATCGATACAGGAACCGTCGATCGCCCAAGTCGCTTCGACATCACCACCGCACATCTCAAACCCGTTGCATTGTCCCGTTGGTTTGCTGTCTGAACAACCAAGCCCCACGAGCACGAGCCCAACCGTCGAGATGGCACGAGGCAAAGACTTTGGGGGCATGCTCCTTGACAAGGTAGCTTGCCGCGCGAATTCCCGCAAACCAGGCCTGGTTTTGCTGAACGCGCCAAAGTACGAGCGCATTGGAAAGAGCGGACCCCGGGCGTCAACGCCAGCTACCTATCTCAGATAGTGACAGGTGTACCCGCCGGGGTGCTTCTCCAAGTAGTCCTGATGGTAGGACTCGGCAGGGGTGAATCGACCCGCCTCCTCAACCGCGGTGACGATTGGTCGCTTCCACAACCCTGCGCTCTGTGTCTGCGCGATCGCGGCAACTGCTTGCTTTCGCTGTTCCGGCGAGGTCACAAAGATAACCGATCGGTACTGGGTACCCACATCGTTTCCCTGTCGATTCGCTGTGGTCGGATCGTGCATACGGAAGAACCAGGTCTGCAGCAAGTCCGCGTAGGCGAGCTTCGATGGGTCAAACACGATCCGGACGCTTTCAGCGTGACCCGTTGTCCCAGTCTTGACGTCCTCGTAGGTGGGCTTCGCAGTTGTGCCCCCCATGTAGCCCACTTCAGTTTGCACCACTCCCGGAATTTTGCGCAGGATATCTTGCATCCCCCAGAAGCATCCACCGGCAAGGTACGCATCTTCGAGCGTCGCCTGGCAACCGGGCGCTTCGCCCCGAGGCTCGCTGCAACTGTTCTTGCTACCTGCATCACTGGGCGCACCAACGTCCCCATCGAACAGTGCCAAGAACGCGCCGTAGCCGGCTTCGACCAACTTCGCCTTGGGCACGAACCGCAATGCCGCAGAGTTGATGCAATAGCGTTGGCCGGTAGGAGCAGGCCCGTCGTCGAACAAATGGCCCAGGTGGGAATCGGCTTGACTCGAGCGGACTTCGGTTCGCCGCATGCCGTGAGAAACGTCCTTACGTGCCACGACGCCATCGCCCACCGGAGCCGTAAAGCTTGGCCAACCGGTGCCGGAATCGAATTTGGCACGCGAGCTGAAGAGCGGTTCGCCGCTCACAACGTCAACGTATAGCCCCTCGGCGTGGTTGTCCCAAAAGGGATTGCGAAACGGCGGCTCGGTCGCAGCATGCTGAGTGACCTCGTAGGATATCGGCTCGAGCTGCTGGCGCAGCTGTTCGTCAGACGGCTTCTGAAAAGCGTTCGTCACCATGGCCTTGCTTTCGGTCGGTTGCTGAAGTGTCACCACGCGGGCAGACGCGGTCGTGAGCGCCGACGCGGCGGAAACCTGTCCATCTGTCGGTTGCCACTTCGAGCAGCCGAGGCCCAGTAGCGTGGCGAACACGAGCCAGGCGAGCATCTCGAACCGTTGGCACCACATCGCCACGCGGACCTGCGGAGTTGACGTTCTCACGCTCAATGCATGGAGTACGACACGCCCTGCGTCGATAGGGGTACCGCCCCCAGCGACAGCAGTCGTAGCAGCGCCGAACGATGCCAATCGCAAGAAATACCAAGAAGCCTCGACAAGCGCGTGGCTTGAACGAGGCCTCTTGGACAGCTCGAACAGTTGGTTAGTACTGGAAGAGCATCTCGCGGTATTTCGGCAGCGGCCAAAGCTCGTCGTCGACGACGGACTCGAGGCCATCGGCCAGCTTTCGCACGGCGTTCATTGCCGGGATCACCTTGTCACGGAAGATTTCACCCTGAACCGTGAGTTCGGAACCAGTCGCACCTTCGATAGCCGCGTCGAGCGCATCCACGGACGACTTTAGTGCCGCGACGTTGGCCACCAAGCCCTTGAGCAGCTCAAACTGGGCGGCAGGAACCTCCACGCCAGCGTTCTTCAGCGCAATGACGGCATTGGCTACCCTGGTCTGGTAGGTGAGTGCGACGGGCAGCAATTGATTGCGCGCGATGTCACTAGTCGCGTTCGCTTCGATATTGATGACCTTAACGTAGCGCTCCCAACTGATTTCAGTCCGCGCCTCATACTCCTTCGGGTTGAGCACCTTGTGGGAATCGAAGAGCTGCTCGAACTTCTTGCTGTGCGCTGCCTTGAGACACTCGACTGTGTCCTTCAGGTTCGAGAGCCCGCGCTTGGCGGCTTCGGCATGCCACTCTGCGGAATAGTTGTTACCCGAGAAAAGGACGCGCTTGTGCGCCTTGATCCGCGACCGCAGCGCCTCGGTGAGGACCTTGTTGAAGTCGGCAGCAGGTGCCTTCTCAAGCTCATCAGCAAGCTGCTTTATTGCCTCGGCCGCCGCGGTGTTGAGCACCACGTTGGCGTAGTAGCAGGGCTGCGACGAACCAACCGCGCGGAACTCGAACTTGTTGCCGGTGAAGGCAAAGGGCGAGGTCCGGTTGCGGTCCGTAGCGTCCATCGGGAACGCAGGGAGCGTGGTCACACCAAGCTCCATCACGCGACCGCCCAGGCTCTTCGTCGGCGTACCGGTTTCGAGTTGGTTGATGACATCTTCCAATTGCTCGCCGAGGTACACAGAGATGATCGCAGGCGGCGCCTCGTTGGCACCCAAGCGATGGTCATTGCCGGGACCGGACACAGCGATGCGCAGGAGCTCCGCGTAATCGTCGACCGCAGAGATCGTCGCGACCAAGAACGCCAAGAACTGGGCGTTGGCATGGGGTGTCTTGCCTGGCTCGAGTAGGTTCTCGCCGTCATCCGTCGACATTGACCAGTTGTTATGCTTGCCGCTGCCGTTGATGCCCGCAAAGGGCTTCTCGTGCAACAGGCACACCAGATCGTGACGCAACGCGGTTCGTCGCATCACTTCCATGGCCAACATGTTGTGATCCGTCGACAATGCAGCGCGCTCGAACATTGGAGCGAGCTCGAACTGTGCCGGAGCGACTTCGTTGTGCCGAGTCTTAGCGGGGATCCCGAGCTTCCAGAGTTCGCGATCGAAATCCATCATGAAAGCCAGGATGCGTTCACGGATTGCCCCGAAATAGTGATCCTCAAGCTCCTGTCCACGGTACGGCGGCGCACCAAACAGCGTCCTGCCGCAGGCAATGAGATCAGGCCGCAATTCGTAGTACTTGCGATCGATGAGGAAGTACTCTTGTTCTGGCCCGAGTGTCGTGAACACGCGCTCGACGCTCTTGTTGCCAAACAGCCTCAAGAGGCGCATGGCCTGCGTCGAGAGTGCCTCGACCGAACGCAACAACGGCGTCTTCTGGTCGAGGGCCTCAGTGGTGTAGCTGACAAAGGCGGTTGGAATCGTTAGAGTTGCCCCATTGGCTTCTTCCTGAATGAAGGCGGGCGAAGACGGATCCCAAACGGTATAGCCGCGAGCTTCGAATGTGGCTCGAGTGCCACCAGAGGGAAACGACGAGGCATCGGGCTCGCCACGAACCAGGGTCTTACCAACGAACTCGGTGATGGCACTTCCATCGTTGACCGGCTCGAGGAAGGCATCGTGCTTCTCCGCCGTCAACCCCGTCATCGGAATGAACCAGTGGGTGTAGTGGCTCGCACCGTGGGCCAAAGCCCACTCACGCATGCCCTGGGCAACCTGATCGGCAATGCTAGCGTCGAGCGGCTGCCCGCGGAGCGCCGTCGCACGAAGCTTCTTGTAGACGTCCTTCGACAAATACTGCTTCTGCGCAGCATCGTTGAATACCAGCTTGCCGTAGATCTCCTGAGCTGGGTTGGCGCGGTAGTCCGAAATCGGTGGGGTCTCTCGCTCGAGAGACACTGCGATGCGCTTGCGTGCGGTAGGCATGGAAACTCTCTTTTCCTTCAGGTGGGCTTTGAGGTGAACGCCGAAGACGGATCACTGCCTTCGGTGGCTCTGCTTGGGTGGCCTTCGAAGGGCCCCGCTGGACAGCGAGATAGGTATCGGGAGGTGCGTTTCCGGATTGTTTCGTATCAGTTGCGAACGACAACGGACGACCAATTCCGTTCGGGTGTAAATTGGGCCAATTGCCCGACTCAACTCATCTCCACCGCCCTTCACCTGTCTCAATATTTGGCGAAGCGCAACATTCCGGCCGGCGGATGTCTCTCCCTAGCGCTGGTCTGGCGGCTTCGACTCCGCCAGAGGGACAAGACCGTTCTGCCTTTCCGCCACCCACGCAAGCACCTCAGTTAATGGGCAGGCCAATTGCGCCGTTTCTCAACCTGTCCGTGTCGGAAATTTCCCCAACTCCAGCAACTTTGAACGAACGGCCGCTGAGCCTCGATTCCACGCCGGGCTCCAGTTCCTCCGATCAGCGATACAAAGACGCCACAGTCTTGTCATCCGCCAAGTGGCTCAGCTTGAGCCTCGCGATTGCGTTCTTTGGATACGCCTTCGTCCATCTCGTCGAAGCAACGAAGCCGTCGACTCACTCGATCTTGTTGCTCGACTTCGTAGCGGGCGCCGTCAACTTCACGCTCGCCGTAAGCTTGTTCCTCAGGCGTGTCTCACCACGCTGGGCCCACCCAGTTGTGGCCACTATGGCGCTCGCGACGGCCGGCAACATTCTCTGGTCTGCGCTCGTGCGATACAGCGTCGTCGATCTCGTGTATATGCCTTTCCTGCTCGTGGGTACCGGCGCGTTCATGCTGTCACCGTATTGGTTTGGTTGCGTTGCGGTGGCAGTTCTCGGATCCACGATTTCAGTTGCCCTTCGCGTGCTGCCGTCGAGTGAATTCGCCGACTACTGCGTGTCGCTTGCGGCAGGGCTCGTGGTCGCCGCCAGCGTCTTGCTCAGTCGTTTGCGGGCCCACCGCAACGTCTCGCTCCTGCGCACTTCAGACTCGCTTCTTGCCGGCTCACTGCGTGAAGCGTTGGAACGCAGCGAAATGCGCCTACGCGAACAGCAGCAAACCGACCGCCGCCGGCAAGAGCTCGAAGATCAGCTGCGGCAAGCCCAAAAACTCGAAGCTATCGGTGTCCTGGCGGGAGGCGTGGCACACGACATGAACAACGTCCTCGGAGCCATCACCAGTATTGCTTCGCTCACTGTCGATCGCATCGAACCGGGGTCGCCACTCAATCAAGACATCGACGACATTCTCTCGGCGGCCCGGCGCGGCAGTGCCCTAACCCGCAACCTCCTCGGCTTTGCACGTCAAGGCACACGACTCAAGGAGCGCTTCCGCATTGAGGCCACGGTCGAGTCCATTGCGCACTTGTTGCGGCGTACCGTATCCAAGCAAGTGGAACTCAATGTCGACGCAGCAGGTGACTTAGACGACATCGTTGGCGACCCTGGCCAACTCAGCCACGTGCTGATGAATCTGTGCATCAACGCCGTGGACGCCACCCAAGGTCGCGGTACTATTACGATTCGCGCCACCAATCTCTGGGTCAATTCCGAGCTCGCACTCTTGCGCGATATTCCCGTTGGTCGCTGCATCGAGCTGTCGGTTGAAGATAACGGCTACGGGATCCCGCCCGACGTGTTGCCGCGCGTTTTTGAGCCATTCTTCTCGACCAAATCGAGCAACGAACGCTCGGGGCTTGGCCTGTCGATGGTTTACGGCACTGTCCGCGATCACGGCGGAGCCGTCGACATCGAGAGCACGGTCGGGTGCGGCACCAAGATTCGCGTATATCTGCCCTCTCAAGCTAAGAAGCCCGAATCAGTGGCACCGCCTTCAGTGCACGCAGTACGCCCAAACGATACTCGACGAACGATTCTCCTTGTCGACGACGAACCGCTGCTGCGCTCAGCAGGGCGCCGCATTATCAGGACCATCGGTTTCGAAGCGGTCGTAGCCGCTAATGGAGCTGAAGCGGTGGCGGTGTTCCGTCGTCAACACGAAAGCATCGCGCTCGTGATTCTGGACGTTGCAATGCCTGTCATGGGTGGTCGCGACTGCTTCTGGCGCCTGCGCGAAATCGATCCAGAAATTCCGGTCTTGGTTGCATCTGGTTACGCCAAGCACGGCGACGTCGACGAACTACTTACAGCCGGAGCGCTCGGGTACCTGAGCAAGCCCTACGATCGCGACCAAATGACGACTGCCATCCATCGTTGCCTCAGTTTCTCCTTGACCATGGCTGTCGCCCAAATACCACCCGAAAACCTTCCCGCATCTGAGCGCAGTGCGGTGCGCTCCTAGACAACAGCCTCGTCGAGCAAGCGGCGCTGACCGGTTAGCGCCTGGATCGGCGCGATGTCTTGAACCACTTCAAGGCACCCTAGGTAAGTACCACTCGCGTCGCGAACCGGGTAATACCGAATATGCACCTTCTTTGGGCCGAGCTCGATCCAAAACGCCGCCTCTGTACGCTTGCCAGCGCGAAAATCGGAAATGATCTGGTTTACCAGATGAACGCTTTTCGACGGATGGCAGTCCTGCACCTTCATTCCAATCGCGGATCGACTGCGCGGAAAGATCTTGTCGAAGTTCTCGTGACTGAAGTACCTCACCGTGTCATCTGCATCTACGAAAGACAACTCGACTGGCAGGGTATTCAAGATGGCCGCCAAAACTTGTCTTTCAAGTCCGACGGACAGATCCTCGATCTGACTGCGGTTGGCGAGGTCCGCCGCCAGAGCGTAGTAGCGCTGACGCGCATCTGTCCCAACCGCGTCTTCACATGCTGAGAATCCTGCGATGAGCTCGGACTGATCGGCAAGAGTGACCACTCGCAATCCCATCGGATAGAGAATATCGTTCTCCTTCCAAAAATGCTGTTTCATCAACGCCGCGTACGCTCCGAACACACGCCGAAGCTCCTCGAGCTTGAGCGTGTCTCCCTCGACGTAGGCCCGCCCCAACCGCTCGAATTCACCGAGCAGACGGCGATTCTCCTCATGCTCGACCAACATGACCCCAAGTGGGCCGCCTTGCTTTGGTAATCCGCGGGCCTCCAGCTGGGGAAACAAGTGTCTCTCTTCCTTCTGGTGATGACAGCCTTCGAGATAAACCGTGAAGAAGTCTATCGCTGCACCAACCAGCGCCGGTTCTGGACCGGATGCTCGCTCAAAACCGCGTTCCAGTGCCGCTATTACCTTCTCCGCAGCTTGATGATCGTCCATCAACAATTCGTTCCACTGTCTTTGCATAGTCATGGTCGTGGGTCCGAGGATGGCTCGGACGTAGCGCCATCGTCAATGTGGTGTCAGTCCCCCCCCTGACAGATGTCACCGTCTGGTCAAACCAACCGCAATTGCCTGGCTTCGCGGCACCAACGCCCTGGTCAGAATTTCTTGGCCCCCTCCCCTTGCCCTCGCCAACGCGGTGCACATGTTGTGGCGGTCAGGCAGAGAACCCGAGACAACCAGAGCGAATTCGAATCTGAGCAACACCACGCTCATCCGAGTACAACCGATTCGATTTGCTCCAGAGCAACCCGCAACGGAACTGCCTGGTCGAGGCGCGTTCGCCTACCGTCCCTTGCAGTAGCCAGGAGGAATTCGTCATGATCGTCAAGGCACTTCGCAACAATTGGTTTGAGCTTCCATGGTCTGCATGGTCCATGGCATCCGAGTCCACACCGTTCGACGTATTGCGCTCTGAGCTCGAACGGCTTGTGGCTTATCGCAACGCGGCGTCGGAGAGCGCCGGCTTCGGCGTCAATGGCGGAGGCAGCGACTTCGAACTCAAGGACGAAGGCTCCAACCTGCGCCTAACAGTCAGCGTGCCGGGCCTATCGGAGAAGGATATCGATCTCAAAGTCACGCCAGAAAGTGTCGTTCTTCATGGAGAACGCAAGGTTTCCGCTCCCGACGGTTACCAAGTGAAGCGACGCGAACGGCGCGGCTACAGCTTCGAACGACAGATTCGATTGCCTTCGCAAGTCGATCCCAACAAAGCCGAAGCGAACCTCGTCAATGGTGTACTGAGCATCGCATTGCCAAAGGCCGAAGCTGCTAAGCCCCGAAGCATCACGGTCAGAGTCAGTTGACACGACAACATCCGCCCCTTGGAGGAACGAATCATGACTGAAGCAATCGCCACCCAATCCAACAATAGCCCTACAAATGACGCTGCTTCGTGCATTTACTCCCCGGACGTCGACATCTACGAGAACGAAAGCGAACTCATGCTTGTTGCAGACGTGCCCGGGGCTTCGGCCGATCGCGTATCAGTCGACTTGCTCCACTCGGTGCTGACCATTTCGGCGGAGCTGCCAGCATCGAAGGAATACCGAACAGGTTACCGACGTCAGTTCAAGTTCGCCGTCCCCGTGGATCCGGAGAAGATCAGCGCAGAACTCAGGTCCGGCGAACTGTCGGTCCGAATTGGCAAGGCTGCCAGCCATCTGCCAAAACGCATCGAAGTCAGAACCTGCCAGTCGTAAGTTGTAGCGCCCCAACCACACCCCAACGCGGATCCCGGATCACCGAGCCAACCGACAGTCGACCAGCAGTGAACTAAGATGGGATCCTGCGCGGGCCGTGCCCCTAGGGTCTCCGCCCACGCAAGGCGAAATCGGCTGAGCCCAAATATCAGCAAACCGGTGCGATCTTGGTGACAATCCAGGATCGCGCGGACTATCCTGTGCGTCGTGCCTAGACTCCGCGTCGCGCTCATCTATCCGCCGCCCTGGAAGATCCCTGACGTGGGCGAACCAGTCGATCCCACGGATGGTCCGCCTGTAGATTTCTCTCCGAGTGACCTCGACTCGGATTTCTTCCAGATCCCCTATGGCCTGCTTTCGCTCGCGGCACAGGCATGGCGAGCAGGACACGCCGTTAAAGTCTTCAACCTCTCAGCCCACCGCTGGTCATCGGTCGAAGCCACGGTTGAACGACTCGGCGCCGACGTGGTCGGTATGTCTTGCTGGACTGCTAACCGCCGCGGAGTGCACCTGCTCGCTGAGCTCATAAAGTCACGACAACCCAGCACCCACATCACTGTCGGCGGACCACACATCACGCCGCTTGGGCGTCAATACCTCGAACACTATCCGGCAGTCGACAGTGCCATCGTCGGTGAGGGTGAGCTCACGTTTCTCGAGTTGCTCGATCGGTTGGAGCGCAACCTGACCCTCGATGGGCTCGCTGGTGCGCTCATTCGGGCAAACGGCGGGATCTCGCAGCTCGCTCCGCGCGCGAACATCACCAACCTCGATGAGCTCGAGTCACCGCATAGTCACTTTCCCACGCACATTGTGATGACGTCCCGAGGTTGCCCCTGGGCGTGCACGTTCTGCGGCGCTGAATCGAGCTGGGGCCGCGGCTTCCGACCGTTCAGCGTGCCCCGCGTGCTGGACGATCTCGAGGCTGCGCTCGAGCGCACGCGGGTGCGCATGTTGCTCATCAAGGACGACACCTTCACTACCAACCGTGACCGAGTTTTCCAACTCTGTCAGGGTATTCGCGATCGCGACCTTCGGTTCCTATGGAGTTGTGACACTCGCGTCGATGTGTTGCGTGACGACCTCTTGCGAGAGATGCGACTGGCGGGATGTGAGCGACTGAGCCTTGGCGTCGAATCAGGCTCTCCGACGATCTTGAAGGCCATCAACAAGAAGATCACCGTCAAGCAAATCCTCGAATCTACCGCGATGGCTCGACGCTACGGGATCCGTGCCAGGTTCTTTATGATGCTAGGTAATCGGGGGGAGACTCAGCAAACCTTCGAAGAAAGCTTGCGCTTTATCAAAGCCGCCCAACCGCACCAGTACATATTCTCATGCCTCAGTATCTACCCGGGCACCAAGGACTTTGCCGACGCAGTGGCTGCCGGATGGCTTGACGCTGAGCGGTATTTCACTGGATCTTTTCAGGAGCTCAAGGCCCCATTCGATGCCACTGACGAAGACGCGCGAGTGATGAATCACTGGTTCAACCAACACCGTGGGATCCGCGACGAGTACGTGCCCTCGGTTGGCGACCTGCGCGGCGTGGTCCAGGCATTGGGCAACGCGCATGCCCCTTCCTTGCTCGATTTGGCCGAAGCGCTCGTCGAACAGGGGGAGCACCGAGAGGCAGCTGAACTGCTCGATCGCGCAGAGCACCTTCGGCATCCGCTGCCCGGACTTATCCACAATGCCCGGGCATGCCTTGCCGCAGCCCGAGGTGACTACGCTCGGGTAAAGGACGAACTAGTTTGGGCCGCACGCGTTGATCCCCAGCATTACCTCTTGCTACGTAATGCGAACACGGCAAAGTCTTGGTTTGACCGGGGCGGGCCCCAAAGCACCGAGTCACTTCGGCTCGAGGCTCGCCACGACTTTCAGCTGTTCGAACGAACCGAGCAGCCTGCCTTGCCAGGTCCACTGCCCGAAGGCTGGGCCAGCTGGGAGCAGCCAAGCGCTGTGCTGGTCTCTCCGAGGCATCACCGAGGCAGTGCTGCCTCGCATGCCATTTTTCCGCAAATTTAGGCGAGTCAGTTGTCGAGTGGAGCAAATAGCTGTTCCACCTCAGCGAAGTCGAAACTCGCTCGCTGCCTCGCCTCGTCAGAGCCGAATAGCGAATCGGAAAGCCAACGTTTGCGCCGTTGCAAACTCAACATGCGCTCCTCGACGCTACCAGAAACGATGAGATTGTGCACAAACACCGGTCTCGTCTGACCAATGCGGTGCGCCCGATCAGTCGCCTGAAGTTGGGCAGCGGCATTCCACCAAGGGTCGTAGTGGACCACTGTATCGGCGCGGGTCAGATTCAGACCGGTCCCTCCAGCTTTGAGACTGATCAAAAATACGTCAACGTCCCCATTTTGGAAGGCGTCCACTCGCCGCTGGCGGTCAGTAACTTGGCCCGTCAGCGTCACGTGCCGAATCCCACGTTCGAGTAGACCTTCGGACAGCAACGCCAGCAATTGGGCGAATTGACTGAAGACCAAGATGCGCCGCTGTTCCCGTAATTGCGCGGCTAAGAGCTCGAAGAACATCCGTCGTTTGGCGCTCCCCTCGACCAACCGCGCGGCAGGAAGGCGCACGAGCCGCGGATCGCAACAGACCTGGCGCAACTTCGTCAATGCGTCGAGGATGGTGAGCGAGCTTGCGGTGAGGCCCTTGTTAGATATGGCCTTGCGCACATCGGCGTGTGCCGCGAGCCGAATGCTCTCGTATAGGTCACGTTGGTCGCCTTCGAGCTCCACTGGCCGCACAAGTTCAATCTTTGCTGGTAAGTCCTTGGCCACCTGCTCCTTCATGCGCCGCAATACGAAGGGGGCCACGCGCTCACGCAGCGCCAAAAGCCGCGCGTTGTCCCCGTTGCGTTCGATTGGGAGCCGGAACCGGCGCTGGAAGTTAGCCTGCGTTCCAAGTAACTGTGGCATCAAAAAGTCGAATAGCGACCATAACTCGTCAAGGTTGTTCTCGACGGGTGTACCACTCAAACAAAGACGATGCCGAGCATCGAGCGTCTTGACCGCTTGGGTCGATTGGCTCCGCGAGTTCTTGATCGCTTGAGCTTCGTCAAGGATCAAATAGTGATAAGGCCGAATTCTGAGAATTGGCAAATCGCGAACCAGAACCGGATAGGTCGTAACGACCACGTGCGCGCCATCTATGGCACGGAGGCATTCGCTGCGCTTGCTACCATGGTACGCGAGACACGACAGCGCTGGACAAAAACGCGCCAGCTCCCTCGACCAATTGCCGACCAAACTGGTTGGCACTACTATGAGCGACGGTCGGTCCATTCGACCGCCTTCGAGTTCTTGTCCCAAAAGGGCAATCGTCTGCAACGTCTTGCCCAACCCCATATCATCAGCCAAGACACCGCCGAGCTCGAATTCGCGGAGACGTCCAAGCCAAGCGACTCCCTCGGTTTGGTAGGGACGCAGCATGGCGGTCAGACCTTTGGGTACGGTTTGCTCACTGGTCGCGGCGCGCGTAAGCAAGTTCCGCCCCTGTTCGAGGATTGCTCGGTCGGCCTCAAGCAAAGGTCGGGCTTCAGCGCCGTCAGTGAGCTGCTCAAGCCGAGCCAGGCTTTTGGCCTGAATCCGACAGATACGCAAGCGTCCGTCTGCCGTTCGATCGCCTCGATATAGTTCGAGAATCACTTGGAGCAGAGCGCGAAATCGTTCTGCCGGCAGCGTCACGTAACGGTTCGGAGCAACTGCAATCGCCCGGCGCTTGGCTGGCAAGCGAAGCAGCTCTTCGAGTGACTGCCTTTCGCCATGTTCATCGATCATGGCCAGAAGGGCCGGCAGAAGATCGAGCCGCTTTCCCTCGGCGTCGATGCCAAGTTCAATGGCAAACCAATCGATGCGCCCCTGCTCGGGCTCGACCGACAAGAGCCAGGGAGGATCGTCATCGACGACTTGGTACGGGTAGTCGGTATCGATGGTGACCACGCAGCCCAGCTGCGTCAGCTGGGGGATCGCATAGCCGGTAAACGAACAGAAGGCATGAACGTTATCGGTCAGTTGGGCGAAGTAGTCTGCCTCCGAATCGAGCGGCGCCAGCATCTGCTCGACCTGGCCGACGTCGACGGCACCGAAGCTTTCGAGCAAGCATTGAAATCGAATTTCGGTCGCTCTGTCCCGCTGGACGGCATCAACGCCACCCGCTGACGACACAAAGAAACGTTCCCTCGGATCATTGGCGCGAATACGCGTACCTCGGTAGTCGAAGACGAGGCTGACAGCGGGCCATTCTCGTTCCTCGTCGCCATGCTCGCCCTCGACCAGGAACCGTTCCACAAATAGGCGAAGATGAGGCACACATGGGCTCGTCCCGAGGGTCGGAATTGGCGCGATCTCTGAACTCAAGGGGGGGTTACAGCAGATTCTCCGACCCCTGTCGACGCGCCTCGCTCAGCTCAGGTCGAAAGTGACCGCCTGCGACGGCGTTGCGGGTAGCCGAAAATGCCCCACTTTTGCGGCCGGTGACCTTGCCGAAGGGGTAAGGAACGTGCTTTGCTTGGGCCTAAGCACACGATAATGCGAGACCTGCGATTCAAATAGCTATGACCGAGCTTCAATCTGGTGTCGTTCTCGGTCGATACGAGTTGCTGGTCCGAATCGGGCGTGGCGGCATGGCGAGTGTTTGGGTCGCGCGAGAACGGTCGGCCGTCAGCGGCAAGCAAAGACTCGTTGCCGTCAAAGCCATGCTTCCCGAACTGGCTGCACATTCCGAGTTCCGCTCCATGTTCCTCGGCGAAGTGCAGATCATTCAATCGATCAGCCACGAAAACGTCGTCAAACTCTTCGAGGTGTCCGAGGATCGCGGCATCCTCTACATGGCCATGGAATGGGTCGAAGGCGATTCGCTGCGCAATGTCGTTAAGGCAGCAAAGAGCCGCGGTGCCTTGCCCGCAGAGATTGCAGTGCGCATTGCCGCCGATGCAGCTGCAGGCCTGCAGGCGGCCCACGAGTTGCGCGATTGGGACGGGGAACTGCGCGGCATCGTCCATTGCGACGTGTCGCCCCACAACATCCTGATCGGGATCGACGGCAAGGCGAAACTCGTTGATTTCGGCATCGCCAATGCGCTTGGTAGGTTGGAACCCACTGGCAATGCCGACCAAATCAAGGGCAAGCTCAGCTACATGTCACCCGAGCAGGCTCGAGGTGAGCGCGTCGATCGACGGACGGACGTTTTCGCATTGGGGATAGTAATGTTCGAGATGACGACCGGCGAGCAGTTGTTCAAGGGGCGCGACGCGAACCATACCCTTGAGCTCGTACGGCACGGAACGATCCCGCGTCCATCACATCTCAACCCGCGCTACCCAGAGCGGCTCGAAGCGATCGTCATGCAGTCCCTCGATCGCGATCCCGATCGGCGTTACCAAACTGCCCACGAGCTCGAACAAGCGCTAACTGGATTCCTTTTCGAAGAGCGCATCCTCGTCTCGCACTCCGCGGTAACGCAACTGCTCATGCGCATCATGGGGCCACGAATCGAGAAGCGGCGCGAGGTCATCACGAGGATCATCCAAGCCCTTGATGGCCAGTTTGCGCCAGCTGCAATGGGGCCCAATCAGTTGGCCGCGCTGGCGGATCTCTCGCCCATGCACAGCGATCCGTTCAACATCACGTTGACCAATGCGGCAGATCCTAACGCACTTGGCATCGCTGCGCGCCTTGAATCTCACACGATTGTTTCACGCCCGCCATCGACGCGTGACGCTGAAGTGCCCGTCTTGATTCAGCCCGATTCGCCGACAAGCTCCTGGGTTTGGCTGTCGGTCGTGGCGGTGGCACTCGCCATCGGTGCCGTTGGCACCTACTTCTACATTCAGCGTTCGCAACCTTCGACAGTCGAGTTGTTGGCTTTGCAGCAGGCAACTGCAAGCACGACAGCAACCACCCCATCGTCGGCATCTCGCGCGGCCGAATCCGAGAAAAATAACGACCGTGTGCAAAGCGTTGAGAGTTTGCCCGTGGCGCGTGACATGCCTCCAGTGTCGGTGCCAGGGTCGAGCAAGAAGGCCCCGAAAGACAGATCCTCTAACAAGGGCGAAGCGTCGGCAACGCCTGCTGAATTGACCAAAGCTGCGCCAAGAGGCAACGCTGGTGAGTCCGAAACCCCTGTCGAGGCCAAACCCGCTGCCGGCACCGATACGCCTACCGACGACGACGCCAAACCCGCAGCACCCGAGGGAATCAACAAGGTGGCGGCGAATGCCTCGCTCGCCAACGTCGCTGCTGCCGCCCGCGAGTGCCGAAGTCAAGGCGACACACCAACCGGGCCGGGTCGAGCCGCGGTCACGTTCGCGTCGGACGGGACAGTGATAGCCGTCAGCCTCTCTCAAAAGTTCACCGGAACTGCTGTCGGAAGTTGCGTTGCATCGCAGTTCCGCCAGGCCCATGCCCCTGCGTTCAGCGGCGACTCGGTAACGCTGTTTTACCCTTTCGACATCGCTCAGTAGCGCCTGCAATCGCCGCGATAGCCCGCTGAATTCGTGCTATGGGGTCGTATCATGCGTCGCAATATCGTTCACCCCGGGGCTTCCGAACTCACCTACGAGATCCGCGGGATTACAGACCTCGCCAATGAGATATCCGTCATCTCTGGCCGCCCGATGTGTTGGGAGAACATTGGTGATCCGGTGCAGAAGGGCGAAAAGCTTCCGGGGTGGATCAAGGAGATCATTGCCGAAGTCATCCAAGACGATCGCGCATTCGCCTACTGCCCTACCCGCGGGCTACTTCAGACCCGCGAGTTCTTGTGTGAGCGCGTCAACTCACGCGGCAAAGCGCAGATCACGCCCAACGACATCCTGTTCTTCAATGGCCTCGGCGACGCGATCAACAAAGTCTACAGCATGCTCGCGCCGCAGGCTCGAGTCATTGGTCCTTCCCCGTCGTATTCGACGCATTCGTCCGCTGAAGCGGCCCACGCAGCCTCAACGGCGATCGTGTATCGGCTCAACCCACGCAATGCCTGGATGCCCGATATGGACGAGCTACGCAATCGCGTCAAGTACAACGACAGCATTGCTGGCATCATGATCATCAACCCGGACAACCCAACCGGCGCTGTGTTTCCACCCCAGGTTATCCGAGAAATGGTAGCGATCGCACGCGAATATCGGCTCTTCATTATCGCCGATGAGATCTACCAGAACCTCGTCTACGATGGCGTGGATTACCTACCGCTATGTGACCTGATCGAAGACGTTCCCGCCATATCGCTCAAGGGGATCTCGAAAGAAATGCCCTGGCCCGGTTCGCGCTGCGGTTGGATGGAAGTGTACAACTCCGATAAGCAGCCAATATTCCGTCGCTACGTGCGCTCATTGCTCGACGCGAAAATGCTTGAGGTTTGTTCGACGACACTACCACAGATGGTCATTCCACGCGTCTATTCTGATCCGCGCTACGCGGCGTGGGGCCAGCAACGCCGCACCTTCTTCGCTTCACGTGCCAAGCAGGCAACCGAGCTCTTGGGCGCATCGTCGGCACTCATTGTCAACCAACCACACGGCGCATTCTACCTGAGTGCAGTTTTCAGCGACCAGCTCGACGAGCGCATGCATCTAAAAATCGAGGATCGTAGGGTCGAGGAGTTCCTGGGCCAACGCTGTTCACAGGGAATGCAACCCGATCGCAAGTTCGTCTACGAGCTCATCGGCGCCGAGCAGATTTGTGTCGTGCCCTTGGCAGGGTTCATGTGTGACCTGCGTGGTTTCCGCGTCACGCTGCTCGAGCGCAACGACGAAACATTCACCCGCGTCATGCGAACAATTGCCTCGAAGGCCGATGAGTTCGTCAATAGCGTGGGCTAATGGGCTCTCAGCTATCGATCGCCTTACCGTTGGCATCAGCGCTTGAGGTTGGCCAGTCGTTGACCTTTCGCTTTCATCGCGACGGTTTCCTGCTTCAGGGCTTCATGCTGCGACTAGAAGACAAGTTCGTCGCCTACGCCAACTCATGTCCCCACTGGGACATCGATCTGGATTTGGGCGACGAGCGATTTTACGATCCCCAAAGGTCACGTATCTACTGCAAGAACCATGGCGCCACTTTCCGTCCCGAGGACGGTGTCTGTGACGCTGGCCCGTGCAAGGGCCTCGGCCTTGAGCAGTTTTCTGTAGCGCTCAGTGAAAGTGGTCCGGTCGTCGAAATCCCCGACGCCGATCCGCCGTGACCGGGGCCTCATTCGGCGCTGACGCCCCAAAACCTATGTGAAGGTTTGCTCACCCCACGGCGTCGAGTCTCAGCGGGGGACTGGACGTCGGAGGGCGTCGCTCTATCTATTCTACAGTTTTCTTATGTAGGAACGCATGATGACTTCGATAAGCTGGTTCAATTCGCTGATTGGCGGCGCTGCAATAGGTGTCGCTGCGAGCATTCTGCTTGCATTCAACGGCCGCGTCGCTGGCGTAAGCGGTATCGTCACGGGGTTATTGCGTCCACACGCGAACGACTGGGCGTGGAGGGCGGCGTTCGTTTTTGGTTTGCTCGCCGCTGGAACGTTCATGCTCACGGGTGCCCAAACTCACACGCCCGGGTTGTCGCCAGCGCGGCTGCTGCTCCTCGTTCCAGCGGGTCTGATCACTGGGTTCGGGGCACGCCTTGGCGGTGGTTGCACGAGCGGACATGGTGTTTGCGGCCTCAGTCGCTTGAGTGTGCGCTCGCTCGTGGCGACGCTCACGTTCATTGCCGCAGGTGCCTTGTCGGTCTTGCTCACGCGCTACTTCGCTGGAGCTCAAGGATGAAGGCGCTCATCTCTGCAGTGGTAGCTGGGCTCATCTTTGGGGTTGGGTTGGTCGTCTCAGGGATGAGTGATCCCACTAAGGTGCGCGGCTTCCTCGACTTCTTTGGCGCGTGGGATGAAAGTCTTGCCTTCGTCATGCTGGGTGCGATTAGCGTTCATCTTCCGTATTCGCGCTGGCTAACTCGCCGAGCGAAACCCCGGTTCGCCGCGGCATTCTCCGTACCTCCGCCGAAGCCCATTGACCGAAGTCTCGTCATTGGCTCCGCCCTTTTTGGCCTAGGCTGGGGCGTTACGGGTTATTGTCCAGCGCCGGCGATCGTCAGTTCAACGTCATCCATGGCTGCTCTCTTGTCGCTCGTGTCCATGGTCGGAGGGCTTTGGCTGCACGAATGGTGGGCGGGCAAGCGCCGGATTGCTCGTCGCCTATCGCCCGCCGCGCTGCCCGACGCCACTCAACCGTGAATATACACCACCGTGCCGCGTTCCTTGTTGATCACGCCGTGCCAATCGGGGCTCACGTTTGGGTCGGTCCACTCGAAAAGCCACGCGGCATCGTAGGGTGCCAAGTTCACGCAACCGTGGCTGCGAACGCGCCCGAATTCGTCGTGCCAGTAGGTCCCATGCAACGCAAACCCCTTGTGGAAGTATTGCACGAAGGGCACATCGAGCAGGCTGTACGAGTCTGCCACGTCGTCAGCGCCATCCATGGTCGACGACACGTGTTTCGCGTAGATCATAAACGTGCCGCGAGGCGTTGCCGACTGGGTCTCCGGATCGCCCATGCCGCCGCGACCTGAACTGATAAGCGTCGCATAGACAGGCCTTCGTCCTTGATAGGCAACCAGTGTTTGGCCCAAAATTGACAGATCGATCCACTTGCGATCGCCCGTGGCAAAACTAGGGAATTCCTTGCGTGCTTGAACGATGTGCAGCCCCTCGGCGGCCAGCCAAAACCCCTCACGTGCCTCGACGAGGCCGCTCGGAATTTTGTTCCCCGTCAACAATACCGCCTGGCGCTTGGCCAATGCCCCTGAAGGTACCAACGCCTGGTGGTCATTAGGCGAAAACTTCGCCAATTGCGCCTTCGTGACGAAACCCACAGGCAACCCCGCCCCGTCCGGGATTTCGATGCCTCGCAGCACGCTGGGCACGACAATGCGTAGCCGGTCCAACGCTACCAAGTCATGTTCGGTCGTCATGCCATACCAGCGGCCATCGTGAGCCATGGTGCGCGAGACCGCGAACCCGCTGTCAGCCGCTGCCCGCCCGGAATGGACGCGACTTTCCAGACGGTGTTCGACTCCGTAGGGCTTGGTGATTCTACCGCCACTCTGGAGGAAATTTGGCGGTTCACCTGGCGTACCCAAAAGTGCGTGTACTGCTGGAACTGCTGCAACATGAAGCTGTCGCCACTGTTCGAATCGACTCAAGGGCTCACGCCCTTCGATCGATTTTACCTGCGCACGTGACGGCAATTGAAAATAGAAATGCGGCGGGTCGGCACTGGCCAAGGCATAAAGGTAAGGTAAGCCCTCGCCGCGTTTCGGTCGAATGGACGCCTCATGCACGATCGGCGTTTCTAGCTCCAACGTGGCACCTTTTCCAAGACAGATGAAGCCCCTCGGGTTGATGCGGAGCCACCCTTCTTCGCACCCGTCGTTCTTCAGCGGCGGTCCGCGAACATCGACCACCGCACCCACGCGCAGGTACCCGAATCGAGTACGGTTGTGGCCCGTGTCGGTGTAAATCCATGTACGAAAAGCCGTACTTGCCGCCCGCATCCCATTCGGGACAAACGGCATATTGTCATCCTTGGATCCGAGTGTCGCATCGACTGCAGCAAGCGCGTGACTCTCGTTACCGACCGCCGTGCTCGCCTCGGGTTCGGCAACAACGTGCCGCGGACCAGCGTCTGTCAAAAGCCCGGGTGGGGTGTGCCGCTCACGGCAACCCACGACCGCCAGAGCCAATAGACCACAGCTTACCCACTCGCGCGACCGACGCCCTGTGTTGGCTCGCACGCTAGCGCCCTTGGCCACTCGCCGCATCGTCGTCAAGGACACCTAACGGGGCAGCGTCGACGCCAGCCAATACGGCGCCATCTTCCAGACACAAGGTTCGTAGACGACCCGAAGCCGCAAGCTTACCGTCCTCGGTTTCGATACGCACTTCCCAAAGCTGGGTTCGGCGTCCGCGATTCAATGGCGTTGCGATCGCATGGAGCTTGCCACTGCGAACAGCACGCAAAAAAGACGTATGGTTCTCCATCCCCACGACGGCGCATCGATCCGAACCTTGGGCTACGAACGCCCCAACCGAGCCAAGCGTTTCGACGATCGTAGCGTACACGCCCCCGTGCACAACTCCATGCACCTGTCGATGTCGGTCGTCGATGGGCATTTCCGCTTCCACTCGATCGGCTGAAGCAGACACGATGACTATCCCCAACGTTTGGTCCAAACCTGCTAACTTCTGGTTCAAACGGTCAGCAATGACTGCGGGTGAAGCGCTCACGGAGCCGAAGTTAGCACTTTCATGGCCCCGGACAGGTAACACTATTGCCTCAGTCAGACCCGCCGCGCGATCCCCAGAAACTTGCGGCAAATCATGCCAATCCGCTGCGCGCAGTTGGTTCTCTGACTTTTTGGCCGGTACGTCGCGACCTCACGCTGCGTTACGCCTTCGATAACGCGCCGCATCGGCAAGCTCTCGCAGCATGGTTTCAGTGGTCGCCAAGTCCACGCAAGCGTCGGTAACGCTCTGCCCGTACACTAGTCCGCTTCGATCACCCGAACCGTTCTGTTTGCCGGCGACGATATTACTTTCAATCATGACACCCGAGAGGAAACTCTGCCCGGCACACATCTGTCGAGCGACTTCGGTCGCAACGATCGGTTGTCGGGCATGGTCCTTGCCACTGTTGTCGTGGCTGCAGTCCACAAGCATGTAGGGATTGGCACCCGCTGCTTTCAGGCGTTGGACAGCATGCTGCACGGCATGCCCATCGTAGTTGGGACCGTCTTGGCCGCCACGCAGTACGAGGTGACAATCAGGATTCCCTGACGTCCTAACGACCGAGACCCGCCCGAGCCCGTCGACTCCCAAGAATCGATGCGAACGCGCCGCAGAAATGATGGCGTTCACGGCGACTTCGATGCCACCGTCAGTCGCGTTTTTGAATCCGACGGGCATACTCAAGCCCGAAGACATTTCGCGGTGTGTCTGACTTTCCGTGGTACGGGCACCGATAGCCGCCCAACTCACCAGATCTGCAATGTATTGGGGCACTATCGGATCGAGCATTTCGGTCGCGGTCGGCAAACCCAAGGCCGCAACCTCGGCCAATACTTGACGGGCCATGCGCAACCCAAGCGGAATGTCGTAGGTTCCGTCCAGGTGCGGATCGTTGATGAGCCCCTTCCAGCCAACGGTCGTGCGCGGCTTCTCGAAGTACACGCGCATCACGACCAGCACGTCGTCACGTATGGCGTGGCTAAGTGCGGCCAAACGTCGCGCATAGTCGACTGCGGCATCGGGATCGTGAATCGAACAGGGCCCCACGATGGCGATGATCCGCTGGTCCCGACCGTGCAAAATGTCACGAATCCCTTCTCGCGAGCGATACACGAGATCGGAACTGTCCTCGGTGATGGGCAGTTCGTTTTTGAGTTGATCAGGTGAGAGCATGACGCTGGTCTCGAGTACGTGAAGGTTGTTTGTCTGGTGCATTGAAGAGCCCTAAAATGACGAAACCCCCGGCCGCTTACCGCGACCCGAGGGCTGTTACTGCTATGTTGACTCTACGTGCTAACGAGCAGTTCCCAGGTAGCGCGGCCAAATGGCCGACTCACCAGAATAGAACCACCAATAACTACGAGAGAACGACATGCTCGTTAATTCTAGCTGCCTCGCGCAAAGGCGCAACCCCATGCTCGAGTTTTCTTCTCACGCCGATAGCTAGAGGGTCCTAGGATGATCCTTCAATGACTGAGTCTGAGCCGCTTGAAACACTCTTGGCGCCTCTGCGTGCGTCATTCCATTCCAGGCGTCGCGATCGAGTGGGCGTCGCCGAGAAGATTTCGCACTGTCTGGCTCAATACCTAAAAGCGGTCGACGTAACAGTGACGCGAGACTTGTGCAAAGCCCACGGCCTGCCCGCCCCGACGGCCACGGATTCTCCATCGGCGCTTGCGGTAGAGCTTCTGCGCTTAGTGCGACAGCTCCCGGAACTCCGCGAAGCTGGCACCAGCGCCGATTCTTCCGAGCAAGTAGCTGATTCGGCGGTGCTTCCTGAGATTCCGTCCGCTCGCCCCAACACGCGCAGCCCAGATCTTCAACCAGACAAGCGCAACAAGGCGTTCACGCTTACGCAACAACTCTCGAATCTCCAAGTCGAACAATCACCTTGGCCCCATCTGTTTGGAGTCATGGCAAAGGCCCCACTGGTCATCGTGGGAGGGCCTCCCCACCTGGAGCGGCTGAATGCCCTGCCGCAGGGCTCACTTGGACATGTCGAATGGATCGACACCACAAGGCAGGGTACTCACGCAATCGGCAATCTCGAACGTCGTATCCGCGATCAGCGTATTGGCGCCATCGTTATCTTGGAGGGCCTCGTTCAGCACCGGCATACCGACCCGCTGATTAGTGCCGCTAGGATCGCCGACTTGCCGCATTGTTTTGCCGGAAAAGGTGGTAGGGCGGCCCTCTTGCAAGCACTAAAGGAGCTCGAATCACGCTTGGCGCAAAGACAAGCCAAGCGATGACGCGTTCGGTTGTCATAGTTCCAAACAAGCGGGAACCACCTATGTCTACTTCACCAAGGCACTCAAAAAAATGGGCTGACACGGCCATTGTGCTCATGGCTTCTTCCTTGGCCATCAATGCGTGCACGTCCCACGCGCAACCGCCCAGCGCGACTCCGCCCCTGGCCACTCGAGCGGCTCACTCGCTGGCGGGCACCGCAGGCACGATCAATGCGCACACTGCGCCCGCAAGCCAAGGCTCGACACAGCAACCCCCGCAGCAATGTCCTGCCCCACTGATCAAACCGGCGATAACAAATGGGGTCGCCTGCGGGCCGCTCAACTGTCGAAGTTTCGCGCAAGCTCCAGATGCCATTGCTTACCTCATGCGCGAAACAACACCCAGGGTATTAGCCGTTGGCGAAATCCACGCACAAAAGAGCAACGTGCTTCGAGTTTCCCCAACGCAGCGTTTTGCAACGCTCTTGCCCATCTTCTGCGGCAACGCCCGTCATATCGTCATTGAACTTATGACCGGACGCAACGACTGCGGCGACGACCGCGTCGAGCAAGTCAGACGGGCACAAGAACCCGTCACTTTGCCCCAAGCGGCGGCGAACCAAAATGACTTTTTCGCTCTTGGCAACGTGGCCAAAGCCAACCTCATCCAGCCTCACGCGCTCACCCCAACATGCGATGAGTTCAAGTCCATTCTCAACGCAAAGGATCAGGATATTGCTCGCATGCTGGAACTCACGGCAACACGATCGGCAGAAGTGGCCGAAGGGCTGCTCGAGCTAAACGCATCGGCCAAAGGGATCCCCTACGTCATTCTCTATGGCGGGGCCATGCACAATGACATGACGCCGAACGTTGGGCGCGAAGCCTTCAGCTATGGCCCGCGCCTGGACGCGATTACCCAGCAACGAACGACAGAGCTCGACATCGTGTTGCGTGAGCAGGTCAAGGATACCGAAAGCTTTCAACGACTTGCCTGGTACCCAGAGTTCCGCGCGCCCGGTCTCGAGCAACAGTTCGTCCTTTATCAACTGGGGCCAAAGTCGTTCACGCTTATCTACCCAGCCGAATCACAGGGACAAGAAGCCGCGACCTCTCGCTAGGCGCGCACCGGCAATACGATTCGGAAGCTGCTGCCCTTTCCGGGTACAGAGCTTATCTCGATATGTCCGCCAAGCGCCTCGATAATGGAATACATGGGCGAATCGAGGCAATTGGTGCCTACCGCGGCCTGCCCAGAAACCTTTGGCGAATCGGTCGCTTTGCCGCTGAACCGATAGGCAGTAATCGCGAGGTCCCAACCAGACTCATTGCAACACAGCCGAAGGTTGGGTCTAAGTGTTTCTCGAGGTGTGCCGTACGTTGAACCAAGAATCACGAAACTACCGAGAACGTTCCGTGGGTTCGATTCGCTGACGCAGGAGAGATGCGATGACGCTTGGCATCAAAGACGTCGGGACTTGGAGAACGGCATTCTTCGAGGCGGTCCAGGAACTGTCGGATGGCTTCCTCGGCGGCGCGGTGGTCGCTCGGGTCGGACAGACTCAAGAAATGCCCTATGCCCTGCTCGGGGCATTCGTACAAGTCGTGTGTGACGAAGGACCCGTCTTGCTCGGGATCACTGGCTCGAGCAAAGCGTGCAACGGCTTGGCCAAGCTCATGCTGGGCATGAACGACGATGACGATATCGACGAGGTTGACGCTTATGATGCCGTTGGTGAGATCATCAATATCGCAGCCGGTGGCGTGAAGACCAGATTGACTGGTACTTTGGGCAAGATCGAACTTGGTTTGCCCGTGTTTTTGAGCGGTCGATTGCGCGCTGTCGGACACATCGCTGTCGAATCGACACAAGTCAAGATCGGCGAACATCAGTGCGAGCTACTCGTGTTCGCGCTGACGGGAAAGTAGCCACAGAATGAACTTCGGCCCCCCCCACTTTCGCTGGAGTGGCCTGCCTGAGGTTGTGTTGTCCAAGTAGCTACACAGTTGAGAACTCACGTCGAGACGCCGTGTCGCGGCCTAGTCGACCGATTCACGCTCAAGAACATCACCAAGCTCCACGGGGCACGCTGAGCGCAGCATCTCTATCCCGCGCATACCGTCGCTGCGTGGGATCCCTGAAGGCATGAATCCCTTGCTCAACAACGTCCGGCAGACCCATTCGATTCGTTCAGTTGCAAGCTCTGGCGTCACTGCCTCAAAGAAAGTGCTCGCGCTGGTGAGGGCTACAACTTCAGAGCCGTAGGCAAGGCACAGTGAGAGATTCCACAGCGCCTCGTCATGAATAAAGGTGGTACGCGGCGTCTCGCGCAAGCTTTGAAGCAACTTGCCCTCGTCCGGCAACTCAACTTCGCTCCCGACTAAGAAATACGACTGAAAACGTTCTTTCCAATTGATCGAGTTTTCGTGATCCTCGTCGAAGGTAATGTCGATTCCGAGATCGTCATGCGTTAGGCGGGCTGCAGCGCGCGTAGCCGCAGCCTGTGCAGCAGTGGTCGAAGCGGCATCTGCCAACTCATCCGGAGTAGGTTCTGGCGCACCCAGTGACCAACCTCCACGATTCAGATCCGGAGGTACCGCACGCTGCCCGGACTGCTCGACGAGGCTCGGCAATTCGCCGCGTGCCGCGGATTGTTCCGTCGGCGTCAACGGTGCACTGGTCACCAATTCGGTGTCGCCAACGGACTGCTCGAAGGCGGGGTTGGATTCTAGCTGTTCGAACGCGAGCATTGCGCGCCGTCCCGTTGGCTCCTCCTCTTCGACCGCAACGGGCGCGGCTAGCTCGGAACCGCTTTCAAGCGATGGCTCTCCACCGGCGGATCTGTCCCGTGCCAGCGATGATGCCGAGCTTGGAGCCAGAGTGGCTGACGTCGGCTGGGGCGAATTCGAACCCACTTGCTGTGCCTGGTTCGCCGGCACTTCAGCCGCCAGAACCCGGTCCACCACATCCTGGAATTCACTGAAGCTGGAAAGTGCAGACCACGCATCTGCACCAACCTCGCAAATCCATGCGGTCAATGGCACCTTGCCAGACTGTATGCCGCGCAAGACGAGGTCGGTCGTCAACGGACCGATGCTTCTGTCGCCAACGGTGAGGTACCACTGTTTTTCCTGGAGGGTCTCGGCCATCAAACTATCCATGCAATATGCCTTCTTCTAAACCTATCGTCCGGATGTTCCGGAATTCCATATACATGCGTCGACCCTGGTTTCATTCCCAGCTTTTGTCCAAGCACTGAACCCACGCTGTCGGGTGGCGGTGAACACCGCTAAGGCGAAAAATGCCTACTCCCATCTTACGGTTCCTCGATTCGAGCGTCAATCGTTCCCGAGGCCCTAATCCATGGCACATTGTCGGACTTCAACGTCAACATCGAAACTTTCCTCTGATAGCGAAGCTCATCTTTGGCAGTGTAGTGCCCAGTCCGCTACGGCTCGATTGCGAAAAGGAGCGGTGCGGACCGCACGCAGAGTGGTCCCGACGGTCGGCCTCCTGCTAGTATCTACTCCGCAACCGTTGCCTCAACCGTTGGTCATCACATGAATTCTCTTTATCGTCGCACAGCCTTTGCGTTGGTCTCAGCCATTTCCGGGGCACTTCTGACCTTTGCTCTCGTTATGTGCAAAGCCAATCAGACGACGCCCGGCCACGCCATGGCAGACACCTCGAGCTCCTCCTCGACGGCTGCAACCGCGGCAGCCCCACCGGTCACGCCGCTCTCACCCACTAGCCGAACCGAGGATGAACGCAATACTATCACGGTCTTCGCACGGGCCGCGCGAGCCTGCGTCTTCGTAACGCAGCGTCAAACCGTAATGGATTTCTTTGGCGGTACTGCACACGATATGCCTGCCGGTTCCGGCTCAGGCTTCATTTGGGATACTGAGGGCCACGTCGTAACGAACTTCCACGTCATCGCCGATGCGCAACGCCTCACCGTGACCCTGCAAAATCAGAACACTTACGTGGCTAAGGTAATCGGTGCCGAACCGCGCAAGGATATTGCGGTCCTGCGCATCGAAGCACCCAAGGAAATGCTCGTACCGATCGACCGCCACGGCGACAAGGTCGCACTCGAAGTGGGTCAGAAGGTGATCGCGATTGGTAATCCATTTGGACTCGACCAAACACTCACGACAGGAGTTATCAGCGCACTCGGTCGACAAGTGGACGGGATCGGCGGCGTCAAAATCCGCGAGGTGATCCAAACTGACGCGGCAATCAATCCTGGCAATTCCGGCGGACCTTTGCTCGACAGTACCGGCCGCCTCATCGGCATGAACACAATGATTTACTCGCGCAGCGGTTCTTCGGCTGGAATTGGTTTCGCTGTGCCCGGCCAGACCATCGCGCGAATCGTGCCGCAGCTAATAAAATTCGGCAAGGTGGAACAGGTTGGACTCGGCGTTGAGATCGATCCCCAACAACGAATCGAACAGCGCCTCGGCTTGCGCGGTATCGTCGTCATCGCCACGATTGCTGGCAGCTCCGCCGCAAAGGCCGGCCTGCATGGGCTAGAACGCACGATGACTGGTATCAAACTTGGAGACGTCATCGTGGCAATCGACGGCAAACCAATTGCCAGCTACGACGACCTTTACAACACCCTCGACGGGCGACGTGTCGGCGAAGTGGTCAAAGTTAAACTCATCCGCGATCGCAATGCACTCGAGGTCGACTTGGCCCTCGTACCCCTGCAATGACCGAGACCTCGCGAGTCAAAAGTAAACTTGCGATCTTGACGACGAGTCAGCACGATCGTGATGTTGTGGGCTTGCGCTACGTCTACCCGGTGGTTTCACGTCGAGCCAAGGGAGTTTCGATTGGAATCAACCTAAATTACGACAACAAGTGCAATTGGCGCTGCGTCTATTGTCAGGTGACCGGGCTCAAGCGTGGCGCGGCACCCGAAGTCGACCTCGTGCAATTGGAGGACGAACTGAACGTATTCGTCGACGCCCTCGATAACCGTGGATTTCTCGAACATCATGTTCCGGAGGCGGCTCGTCGCTTATCGGATATCGCCATTTCGGGCAATGGTGAGCCAACTGGCTCCCCGCAGTTTCGCGAAGTCATTGAGCTGTTGGCGCGGTTGCGCCTTCAACATCGCGCACTAAGCGCCTTGCCGGTCATTCTGATTACGAATGGGTCTCTGGCAGATCGCGCCAATGTGCGGGACTCCATCTCTCGATTAGCCGCGATGAATGGCAGAGTCTGGTTCAAACTCGACTCCGGCAGCAATGCTGGAATGCGCCGCAACAATTCCTGCTCGACGACGCTCAGTCGCCATTTGTTCCGTCTCGCCGCGGTTGCGCGCCTCTGCCCGACGTACGTCCAGAGTTGTTGGTTTCGCCGCGCTGGCCTTGAGCCCAACGAAGGTGAGGTTCACGGCTACGTCGAAGCGCTCGCAGGACTGCACCGCGAAGGGATTCCAATCCGCGGCGTGCAGCTCTACACTCTGGCCAGAGCGTCCAGCCAACCCGAATCCGTTGACCTTGCTCCGGTCACGCGGGAGTGGCTCAACCGCCTCGCCGCGCGCCTTGCGCAAGTCGGCCTATGCGTCGAGGTCGTTGTCTGATTGCTGCCCCGGGGCCACGACTCGTAGCAGGGGAGCCAATTGCCACAACTAGCCGCAGAGGACGCCTGCGGAAGGACGAACGCAAATTGCCTGTCCAAGTTTGATACGAAGCGTACTAGACTGCGCTGCGTGCGTTCGGTGTGGTTCTTGGGTACCTTCTGTCGGCTTTCCACGGTAGCCTCCCTGGCTTGGGCGGCGCCGGACACTCTTGCAGCTGGAGCTGCTGATCAGCTCGCGCAAAAACCAACAGTCTCCGAAGACCGCGAGGGATCCAGTGACGCATCGATCACAGCGCCACGGCCGATTTGGACAAGCGTCAACACGCCCAGCGAGCCAACGACTCGAGTCACGGTCCTTCTTGAGTTGATCGTCAATGAACGCGGCCGGGTGGACGCCATACAACTGCTCGAGGGGCCTGAACCATTTGCCACTGCGGCGCTCGAAGCCGCACCTAATTTCACATTTGAGCCCGCCAAAGTCCGCGGACAGCCCGCCGCTGCAAAAATCAGATTTCTCGTTCGCTTTGAGCCCAAAGTGCCGGTCGCGGTACCGGCCACCAAGAGTACCCCATCGACTTCGTCCGCCAAGTCACCGAAGCATTCCGAAGCGGCGGGCTCCGGAGCGATTGAAGTGGTGGTCACCGCCATGCGCCCGGCCTACACCCAAGGTGTAGTTACACGCGCCGAGGCGAGGGAAATTCCCGGCACTTTTGGCGATCCATTGCGAGCGATCGAGAGCAGCGCCGGAGTGACTCCAATATTCTCTGGGGTTCCCTTCTTCTTCGTTCGCGGCGCCCCGCCAGGCAACGTGGGCTTCTACCTCGACGGTGTGCGAGTGCCGTTGCTCTACCACGCGATCCTTGGCCCGTCTGTCGTCCACCCTGGCCTCATCGATCACGTCGAATTGCATCGCGGTGCTCCACCAGCACAGTACGGTCGTTACGCAGGCGCAATCGTCGATGCGCAGACGCGAACTCCACTGTCACGCGCAGGCGGCGAAGGCAATGTTCGGATCTTTGATGCCGGTGCACTGGTAGAGACGCCCTTTGCCGACGGTCGCGGGCATGCGTTGGTTGGGGGACGTTATTCCTACACGGGCCTCATCGTCTCGATGCTCTCAGCTGCCGATGTCGCCTATTGGGATTACCAAACTCGCGTCGACTACGCGACAACACGCAACAGCAAGATCGGTATCTTTGCATTTGGCGCATACGATCGCGCTGCAGCCAGTGACGGCACCGTCGAGCGCGGTGGTGGGCTGCAATTTCACCGTGTCGATCTTCGTTACGACATCGACCAGGCCCGTTCCACAACGCGCATCGCCATCACGACAGGCTTCGATCGAACGGGCTCGCCATCTGGCACATTGAGCGGTAAGAACGTCGCCTTTCGCAGTCTAACCGAGCAGCGTGTACTCAAGAACTTCAGCCTGATTTACGGTTCAGACGTTACTGTCGACAATTACGCCCTCCGGATTGACCAAGCCACAGCCGAGGCACCTGACCTACTCAAGTTGTTCCCAGACCGCACCGATGTCCAAGGCTCGGTCTTCGCCCAAGTCCAATACGCACCGACCGAGTGGGTCACCCTGGCGCCTGGAATTCGTGCTGACTCATATCGCATAGCCGGCGCTACGGCTACGGCCTTCGACCCAAGGTTCTCCGCCACGTTCCACCCAAATCGAAGGATCTATACCAGTTACTCGCTTGGGGTGTCGAACCAACCGCCCAATTTCATACCCCAAGTGCCAGCTGCAAGCGTTGGCACGCTAAACGGCGGTTTGCAGCGCTCGCTGTCGATGAGCACCACGGTCGGTGCCCAATTGCCGCTTGATTTCCACGGCTCGATCACCGGTTTTCGCGCTGAGTATTACAACCTGCTCGATCCGATCGGGCGCGATAAAGACTGGTCATTCGACCCGAATAGCCTCAGCCACCGCGAGCGAGGCACGGCCTACGGTATTGAACTCGAATTTCGTCGCACAATGACGCGACGGATAGGCGGATTTCTTTCGGCAACGTTTTCGCATTCCGAACGTAGCAGCGGCGCACGCGAATCGCTTTCCGCATTCGATCGCCCACTCGTACTTGCAGCTGCATTGGGCGTCGATCTTGGCTATCGGATCCGTTTTGGCGCGCGCGTTGGTTATTATTCTGGGATCCCCGGGCGTGTTTTCAATGGTAGCGTCGCCACTTTCGATGGTTCGCTTCGGTCGCGGCCGTTCTATCGTGCGGATCTACGACTCGAGCGGCGTTGGCCAATTGCGGGTCGAGGCTATTGGGCCCTAGTCGCGGAAATGCTCAATGCCACGATGTCCCAGGAAATCACGTCGCGCAATTGCGGCACTTTAGGTTGTACTAATGAAGTATCGGGTCCGATCGCCATCCCCAGCATCGGCTTCGAGATCTACAGCTATTAGCCACTTTAGCGGCAAACTTGGCGCTGGGCACTACGCTGTCCGCGCACACTTGCGCAAGCGCTTCGATTCGTACATCAGACTGTCCGCACGGGCGAGCACCTCTTCGATCATCTCTGATTTCTCGGGGTCGTAAGGTGCGACACCGATACTGAACTGGAGTTGAAATGCTCGTTCGGGCTTCCGATTGAGCTCTGCGAGCTTCTCGTACAGCCGCTCGGTCACGAGCTGCCCCGTAGGTGGGTCGGCTTCAACAGCCAGCACGACGAACTCATCCCCGCCCAAACGCGCAACGACGTCAGAATAGCGGAAACATTGTCGCAAGACACTAGCGGTCTCGATGAGCGCTTGGTCACCAAAATCATGTCCGAGTTCGTCGTTGATGCGTTTCATTCCGTCAAGGTCGACGAACACGACCATGGCGGGGCGTGCAGCTCGATCACAGAGTTTTAGCTGCTGTGTCGCCAGGGTTAAGAATCCTCGTCGATTATACAACCCCGTCAATTCGTCGACCAGCGACAAAGCGCGCAACTGATCGGCTTGCCGCTGCAAGAGGTCCTTGTTGCTTTCGCGAGTCGTCACGTCACGATAGGTCCAGAGGTGCCCTGCGGCCAGGCCATCGACATCAAGCGGTGAATAGCAGCGCTCGAGAATCCGCATATCTGCCAGGTACACGAGTTCGTCTTTGCGCACTTCATGCGCCATAACTAGTTCTTCGATCCCCTCTTCGAGCGCCTCCGGGATGAAGAAGAGGGAGCTGATTCGTGCAACCAGCTCCTTCGATGCCATGCCAACGAAAGAGCTGGAACTGTCCGGAAGTTGCAACAGCTCGCAGAACTGCTGGTTGCAGTTCTGGATGACCCGTCGTTCGTCTTCCACCAATACAGCCGCGTCCAGACTATCGACCAGGCCTTGCAGACGTGCCGACAACAATCGCTCCAAAACGAAGCGCTCAGACTCCTCGGTGATATCGTGAAGCAGGCCCATGCCGAAGCGAATCGTGCCTGTGCGATCGTTTATCGGCGTCGTCCGAATATCATAGCTCCGACTGCAGCACTCGAGCAGAAATGCCGTCTGGACACCGTCGAGGGTACGACGACATTCATCGACCAGTCTTGACGTGTGTTCAGCGCAATTGCTCTCCGCGATATTGCAACCGATTGGGTTGTCTACAAGCCCGAGCTTGCCCGGCAATCGAACTGTGCCATCGACCAAGCGTAGGTTGAGCTCGTGGTCGAACACAAATAGCGCCCGATGCGGCATTTGGTGTACCATTTGCCGATATAGCCAGTGTTGTTCCTCGAGTTCGTCGTAAAGTTTGGCGACCTCAACCGTCGCTTGCACTCTTTGCCGGACAATGTCAATGCGTTCTTCGACCGCATTCGACTCGTTCACCATCAAGTGGACCAGGTCATCGAGTGCCGTCAGCTCTGGTTCTGACCAGCGCTCACGCCGGGAGGCCAGGTACAAATGCCCATGTCCCTGCATGCCCCGCCGATTCACGGCAATCCGACGTGCAACGAAGGTGCCGTAGTCTGTCACTTTTTGAACGACAGGGTGCTCGGGCCATTTGCGCCGCGCAATGGCAGAAAGCAAAACGACGAGGTCGCTGTCGGCGGTTGTCAGGGGCGATACGGCAGCATCGACGGCGTAGGGCTCAGCGCCAAGGATGGCGTGACTGCGTTCTACTCCAGCAACGACCAAGCTCCAAGCAATGCAGACGCTTTGCCCCAGCGTCTCTCCGAGCCGCAGGTATCGTACCATGCGTTCGTCGACAACTCCGGGACGCTCGCCGCGAGCCCAAGCTAACGCCTCCAGGCGCTGTGGATAAGGAAGCAAGGAGGGGACGTCGTCTCTCACGGCTGATGTTTCATCACTAACGCGCAGGCGGCGATTGGGCGGCACCTAATATACGGATCCTTGGTCGACAGATTTAGCCACCCGGGCGCTCTCGCAGCGCACGCGGGCCGAAACCACGCCGTCGATACTGAGGGAATTCCCTCAAGATATCGAGGGCCTAGGGCCAAACCGTACCTGTCTGGTAGGTGCGCATGCGCGACTCTACCGGCTCAGCGCCCATCTCCTTGCATTGAAAACGTCGCCCAAGTCGTCCGGCGGACACCCAAGTCCGATGGCTTCTGGGCCGCAAACCGCGACCGCCTGGTGGATCGTGATATAGCCCGGTCGCCTCTTCTATCGAGCGTCCGAAGGATTACCCATGGGTGTGCGTCGCGGTTCATTGTCATTCACGCGCTTTCGAGTCACCGGAATAGTCCCGAAGGACTTGCGCAAACGCTATCTTGAGGCCGTGCAATTGCGCACCTTCGCACCACTCGATGTCAATGGCGAAGCCACCGAGGCGAGCGGTTGGTGCGTCCTCGAAAGGCCGTTCGATCTCGAGTTCGACGCGAGCAAATTGTTCTACGATCGCTTCGTATTGTTGGGGTTCCGCGTAGACAAGTGGCGTGTCCCCGGACCGCTCATCAAAGCCCACGTCGAAGACGAGGAGCAACGCCTGCTCGGAAAGAGCGGTCGCGAGCGTCTGGGCCGCGCCGAGCGCGCCGATCTCAAATCGAAGGTCACGATGCGCCTGCGTCGCAAGATCATGCCGACAGCAAAGTTGTTTGACGTGGCTTGGGATCTGGACGGCGAAACCCTGCTATTCTTCTGCCACTCAGCCAAACTAATCCTCGATTTTTCGGCGCTTTTTGAGACGACCTTCGGCCTGAGTCTGGTCGAAGACAGCCCCTACGCCGCGGCAATGCGCGCCAATCTGCCGAGCGCGCTGCAGAAGCGACTGATGCAGCTTGATCCCATGAGTCTGGTCGACGGGCACCGGCGCCTCGCCCAAGCCAGAAAGGGCAGCACAGCCAAGGTCGAAGCCCCGGTCGTGAGCGACACGAAGACGCGCACCCCGACCGCGCCGGAAGACCTGCTTGAACGCATCGAGACGACCCGCTTCCTTGGAGCCGAGTTCCTGTTGTGGATTTGGTTGTACGGCGCACTCGTCGAGGAAGTGGTTTCCCTAGGCAAGCTCGGCGAGTGGTCAGTTTGGCTTGAGGGTGCATTGGCGCTAAAATCCGTATTTGACCCGGCTGAGTGCGTGTCAGTGCGCGGTGCAGCGCCCGGCACGAGCGCCGAGGCGCGCGAAGCGGTCAAGGCCTACAAATTCCCAACCCGCGCCAAAGTGCTGCTGCGCCAAGATCCGCGCGATTTTCGCTTCGTTCTCAACGCCGACCGCTTCAGCATTTCTTCTGGTGACATTCCGGCCGTGCTCACCGAAGAATCTGACGACGCGTTCCTCGATCGAATGCACCTTGTCGATGAACTGCTGACCCTGATTGATCGCCTGTTCGCTACATTTCTCCATTTCAGGCTTGCTCCGGTTTGGGCAGAAGCCTGGGAACCCGCCGTCGCGGCGTGGACCGAGGAAAGCCGTACGCCTGCGTCGATCTTGCAGACGCTGCTGAAGGCCGCCAAATCCCTCGGAAAGAAGCAATAATTGAGGATGTCGCGACAATTCACTGGGCTCCGGCCAATTGGTCCGATGGCTTCAACCTAGTCCACACTGAAGCCGCGACTCGCCACAGCGCAGTCCTTGAATCCATGTTCAAGGTCAGGTGCTCTCACGGTGTGTTATCTTGCGTGCCGACGCTCACCGAGTCCATTGACACATGAACGACACCTCATCCGCCGTGTCCAGCTATCCATGTCGTATGCGATACATGCATCGGCACCGAGCGCTCGCCTTAGCATTGACCTGTGCGCTTGGAGCCTCTAGTGCCCGGGCTGAACAAGGCGCTCCCCCTTCAGCGGCAGCCCAACGAAACCTTGCGCCTGCACATGAGGGCGTCGTTGCCCCACTTCTGCTCGAGCAGACGCCGGTGCCATACCCAAAGGGTGCTGAGGGCGACGCCATTGTGATCGTGACTGTCACGGTAAATACCGATGGCACCGTGCGCACTGTATCGGCGCAGCATGGCGAGGCGCCGTTTAGCGATGTTGCCGTCGAAAGCGTCAAACAGTGGCGATTTGAACCAGCAACTCGAAATGGCGTCGCCATCGCCGCCACGATTCGAATGGAAGTTGCCTTCCACGCGCCAGTATTCAGAGAGGCCGAACCCGAGCCTCCGCCTGAAATCGTTCCCACGACGACACCAGCCCTCGGGAGTCAGACCACAGCCAACAAGCCCGCTCGGCGGCCCAAGCCGCAGCAACCGATCGAGGTCCGAGTACTCGGCGAAAAGCGTGCGCCAATGGTAGTTTCCCTGAGTCGCACCGAGGTCCGTCAGATCCCAGGCACGTTTGGCGATCCGTTCCGCGCGCTTGAGATATTGCCGGGCGTCACACCGATCATATCCGGTCTACCGTATTTCTACGTGCGCGGCGCGCCCCCCGGGAACGTGGGCTACTACCTCGACGGGATCCGCGTGCCGTATCTGTACCACGTCGCGATCGGACCTTCAGTCGTGAACCCTGGTATGGTCGATCGTGTGGATCTCTATCGTGGCGGATATCCGGCACGATTTGGACGCTATGCTGGGGGTATCGCTGCCGCGGAAACGACTGCGCCCAACGTGACGCCGCGCGGCGAAGCCAATGTTCGCGTGTATGACGCGGGAGCCATGGTCGAGAGCGGTTTCGCCGGCGGACGCGGCACCGTTCTCCTCGGCGGACGCTACTCATACACGGCGGCCATCCTCTCGCTCGCGGTCAAGGGAATCACTCTGGACTATCGCGATTACCAGGCCCGAGTGACTTACGATGTTACCCCACGCGACCAAGTGGGCTTGATCGCTTTTGGAGCCTACGACCTTTTGGCACAAACCCAAAACAACATCACGACAATTGGGTTTGGCACCGAATTCTACCGCGGCGAATTGCGCTGGGATCACCAACTCGAACACGACGGCACCGTGCGCACGGCGATCACGCTCGGTTACGACCAGACAGCCATTGGTGGTCAACGTAACGCCCAAGATCGAATGTTCGGGGTTCGCAGCGAAGTCACAAAACCCTTGAGCAGAGATGTGACGTTTCGCGCCGGGGTCGATAGCATGCTCGACGGCTATCGGGTCACGACGCCGCTCTACGACGATCCGGACAATCCAAGCTCGAAGCTCTTCAATAGCCTGTTTCCTGCTCGCAAGGATGTGGTTTTGGGGACCCACGCTGAGCTTGGCATCGAGGTACAAAAGGGCTTCTTCGTGACACCCGGGCTACGCCTCGACTACTACATCTCAGGCGGGGCCACGGCTGTTGGCGTCGATCCTAGGCTCTCGGCCAGGCTCAAATTGAGCGATAGTTTTTCGATTGTGCATGCGTACGGGATCGCTCACCAGCCACCTTCCTTCGTGCTACCAATTCCTGGGCTTGCCCTCGGTAGTCTGGCTAACGGCCTACAAACCAGCTACCAAGCCAGCGCCGGCATCGACTGGAATTTCGCCAAGGAAACCTCGCTCAACGCCAATTTGTTCTACAATCTTTTCACCAACCTCACCGATGCACTGAGTATCCCGGAGGGGCGAGGTCAGAGCATCAACCAGCGCACCAAGGGCAACGCCTACGGCCTCGAGGTATTCTTGCATCGCAAGATGACGCAAAACCTTGGCGGAGTATTTTCTTACACCCTTTCGCGCTCAATGCGTTACCTTGATGGCGCCGAATTTCCGAGTGCTTTCGATCGGCGACACGTGGCAAATGTTGCCCTCGCGTACAATTTGGGCCGGCGCTGGCGCGCAGGCACCCGTTTGGTGCTTTACACCGGGGCGCCAAAGCGCACACCGACAACGAGCACCAGTACCAGCACAGAAACACCGACGTCGGGGGCGGCATCTACTGCCATGGTGGCAGATCCGCCCCGAGATCCCGCGTTCTACCGGATCGACTTGCGACTCGAGAAGTTGTGGCCGATGGGTAAGACAAGTCACATCTCGTTCGTGGCCGAGGTTCTCAACGCAACCATGCACAAGGAGACCTACAATGGCGCAACCATCGGACCGATCTTCGTGCCTAGTCTCGGCGTGGAAGGAGGGTTTTAGTCGATGACCAGGCAATCGTACTTGGCCATATTGCTCGTTCTGGGTGCGCTCGGAACACCGGGCTGCTTACCCGCTGACTTGCGACCCGAACCTGCGCGCATCTACGTTACAACGGATTTACAGGCGGATGTGCGAGCAAAGCAAACTAACACCGGTCAGCTAGTTTTTTCGACTGACGATGGTTGGACCATAACGCTCACGCGCCTGTTCGTGTCGATGGGTGGCCTCGGCTTTTCCGGCGACAGCTGCAATGAATACTCAGAAGCGCGGTACTGGCGCGTGCTTGACCTGCAGCAAGCGGGGCCGCAGAAGGTCGCCCAGATTTGGGGCCTCAACTCCTGCCAAATCAGCTATGGCGTAAGTCGGCCCAACAGCACCGCAGTACTTGGCACAGCAATCACCCAAAGCGACCACGATTTCATGCAAAACGCGTGGGCTCCAGCGAGCTCGGCGACTGGAATCACGACCAAACAGGGGATCGCAATGCAGGTAGTTGGCACTGCCGCAAAAGCAACGACGGCTGTCAGTTTTGATCTCGGGTTCGCCGACAAACTTGGTTGGGAGAATTGTCAACGCCGCATCAGCGGCGAACTGGAACCGTCTCTACCATTGGTCGGAGGTGAGACAGTCGACGTGAACATCGAGGTTGATCCCAGAGCTCTGTTCGTTGGTGTTGCCGACACTACCGATCCCACACTTGCGCCTGCCACGACGCCACTTATGCAATTGATCGCTGATGCGGACCAACTCACCGGCAATGCCAATGGCCGTATTGGCGTTGACGAACTCATCACCGTCGCGATGCCGAGCGCGATATCTGACTTGAACCTCGCCGAATACCTCCGACAAAAGGCCTACCCGGCCATGTTCCGGTATGCTGGCGACGGTCAATGCACGAAACAAGAGGCTGGCCGTCGCGGTCCGGGGGGCGGGGGAAACTAGAAGTGGTTAGCTTGTGACAGCTGAGGCTATCCCTTCAGATGACTCGTCGGCCCTGACGAATCGTCCTCGTCCGCGATCACCGAATACACCATCACGGCACCAAGGATTGGTAGCAGCCAAATCAGCTTCGACTGGGCGACTTTCTCTGCCCGATCGAACCATTCGATGCGCCAGACCCGCACGGTAACCCAACATTGAAAAGCGACTGCCAGCAGCAACATCAGCGCAGCGAAGAAAACCATGACGAGGGCCAAGCTAAGTCGGGTGCCCCGTTACGCCAGCCCCGCCGCGTCGATTTCTGCAATCCGCCGTAACTGTGCGGCTCAAAAACCCAATTTTGACAGCCCGCGGCTATTTACGCCCGGCCGGCCACTTACTGCGAGGAAACCCGGGGCCCGGTCGGGCAAAGAGGTAACCCTGGAATAGTTCGCAGCCAAGCGCACGCAAGACGTCGAACTCAGCGTCGGATTCGACACCCTCAACGATTGCAGATTTACCCATGTCTTCGCACAGCGTAATCATCGAGCGCACGATGCGCTGCTGCATCGGCTTCTGATCGATGTCGCGAATCAGTTCCATGTCGAGCTTGATGTAGTCCGGCTCAATCAACGCAAACGTCGTTAGCCCGGAATATCCGGCACCGAGGTCGTCGATGGCAACGCGGTAACCAAGTTCCCGAAGCGCGGCGATGCGACTGGAAACGTCGCTGATTCCATCAAGCACAGCTCGTTCGGTGATCTCGAGCACCACCTGGGGCGCGAGCTTAGAGAGTAACGAATTCGGTGACAGGAGGTGCGGGTCGAGTAAATCGGCAACGTGCAAGTTGACGAACAAGAGTTCAGTCCGCTGATCAACGTGAAAAACCTCAGCGACGCGGTCGCGCATAGCACGGCCCACGACTTCGAGTTGCCCCAAGCGCTTCGCCGCTTCCATGACGGCAGCCGGGTGAGGCAGACTGGGTTCGTCGGAGCGCAGCAACGCCTCAAACCCGATGCACCCCTTGGTCTTTGCATCGACGATCGGCTGAAACGCAGCCCACAGCGTGCCGAGCATCCGCCGAAAACTCGTCTCAAGGCCCGACCGATCGGCAGCGTGGGGGGGATCGCGCCCCAAAACCTCGGCTGCTCGCAATCGAAACTCCGTCATTTTCCGCAAGCGAATCGCCTTGTCGAGCATTTCCTCGAGCAGCGGCATCTTCAGCGGCTTCGTCAGGTAGTGAAGCGCTCCATGCTCAAGCGCCTGCACAGCGGTATCCACCGTGGGTTCACCGGTAATCAGGATGACTGGCACGTAGAGATTGTGCGCGCGGATTTCGCGAAGTAGCGTTATCCCGTCCATCTCCGGCATGGCGATGTCGGACAGGACGACATCGAAATCGCCGCGCGCCACTTTCTGGATCGCCTCGGCCCCGTTCGACGCCGTCTCGACTAGGTACCCGCGCAGGCTGAGGACCCGCGCCAGAGCACGCAACACACTCGGTTGGTCATCCACCAACAGTACGCGCCGCTGGTCTGCTGCAACGCCACTAGCACCCTTGCCGTCGCCTGACTCGAGCACGGGATCCCGAACAACCGAAGCGGGTGGTTCGCTGCAGGTTCCGATGGCCGTGTTCGAATCTGGGTGGGAGTCTGGTTCAGAAGCAGAACAGGATTCGATATCGCAACGGATAGCCGAGCGAACGCTTTCGCCCCTCGAGCCAGCGGTGCCCGGTGACTTCGACGAAGACAGTACCTTAGCGCGAGCAATCACAGCGCTCGGGCGTTCTTCGTCGTTGGATAGGGGACGCATGACTGTATCGAACGACTTCTGCGAAGTCGGAGAGGTACGTTACCAGAAATGGCGCCCGGTGCGACGGGTCATGTCGCGATGAAATGAGCTGAAATTAGCTGTAATGGTCCGATACAAGTCCCGACGGACGGTTCGGACGGCGCCACGCAAGTAACTCGTTACGGGCGCCAAAACCACGAAAACTCTGGCATGTCCCGCACTCAACGCCACTCAAACCCAAACCGGCACGTTGGCTCGGTGCCAGGCAAACGCTAAACGCCGCGGCGTGCCTCGCATCTGACAATCGAGCAGCGGTGACACGATGTCTCGTTGGCTGAAGTACGCCACTTCAGCGTCACGGCGGAGCAAACCGACCCGAGGGTTTGCCAGGGCAAGGTACAGACTCAGGCGCGGTCTTAATTCTGCTGCAGGCGCTTCTGCTTGGTCCCCGCGAGAAGTTCGTGGGCCTCACGCAACAGCGCGGGGATTTGTTTGGCGAAAGGTGACCGCCCAAGCAGCGTGGCCTCGATCGCAGCATCTTCGATCAAGGCCGCTGACTTTCCCGGAAACCAATGTCCCCCGTTCTCAAGCAGGTTATAACGCATGCGACCATAGGCCACCATGTCGAAGGCCTTGGCGAGATTGTACAGGCGCAAGATCTCCAAAATGTTGACCTGTCCTGGAACGTCTTGCCAGCCCGGCAATCCCGTCGACCAACCGTCGACCCAAGCCGCGCCAAAATTCCGAATGAGCTCGCCCTTGAGCTTTGCCTCGATCGGAGCCACAAGCTCACGCGGATCGCCCCGATGTTGCGCGAACAGTTCGACGGCCTGGGCGTGCTCATCGTAGTCGCTTGGCTTTGATGCACCGATCGATAGTGTCGTTAGCTCGGTGTGCGCGAGACAGAAAAGGTCATTATACACCATCGGCGAGAACGGCTCGGTCAAGTGCCGCAGCTTGTCCGGCGGTTCATAAAGCTTTCCACCCTTGTCGTTCGGCGAAATAACCAGGATCCCCATGTCGCGCGATGCCGCTGCTCGAACAGCCTCTAGATTTTGCTGCATCGCCCAATAGTAATGCAGGTTCACATAGTCGAAGCGACCGTCGTTGATGCCGTCGAGGATGACGTCCAACGGCGCATGCGTCGAGAACCCGACAAAGCGGACGAAGCCGCGTTGCTGCAAGGCCAATGCGCGCTCAAGACACCCTCCGTCGCCAATGGCAAGCTCGAGGCAATGGCGATCATTCAAGCCATGGATCCCCAAGAGATCGACGTAGGTCAATTTCAGACGGCTCAGCGAATCGAAGAAGTCGCGCTCGAAGTCGTCTGGGTTGCGCGTAGGCGCGACTTTGGTTTGAACGATGAGTTCGTGGCGCGGCAACTTTGGCAAGATCTGCCCCAGTTGCGTTTCGCTCGTGCCATAGCCACGCGCCGTTTCAATGTGGTTTATTCCAAGCGCCAGCGCGTGCCGCACGGTCGCCTCAAGATTCGCCTGGTTCTCGGCTGAACACGGCGCCTTCGGATCCCAAGACGCCTGATAGCGCATGCCACCTGCGGTCAAGACCGGCATCGCTATCCCTGTTCGTCCGAAGCGTCGCGTCAGCATTGGTGAGCCTCTCTCCCTCCTGTACCGTGAGTCCGCCCGTGGTCCAACTGGAATCTTCGGGTGGCCAAATGGCGACAGATCGCCACTCTGCTGAGCGATCCGAGGTCTGACTACCCCACCCTGCCCGAGCTGGTCTAGGCTGCCCCCAACCCCGCCAACCCAATATGGGACCGCCTCGCTTTCCCCAAATGGAAGATTGCACCTGGAGCGGCCCAGGCAAATGTCGTTTCCCTCAATGTCGATACTCACTGCTCGCCGAGCGCCCCCGCGTCGAAAACTGGGACGCCAACGACGTGCAAGAGCTCATCGCCGCCATGCCTTCGACGTGTGCATTGGAGGTGGCGTCCCTCGGGCCGATGCTTCTCGATGAGATCGTCATGTACCTCGGAATGCCGCGGTACCAAGTCGAGCAGCTCGAGCTCCGGGCGACGCGCAAGCTGTCGCAGTTGCGCGAACTTCGCCGCGCCCACTGGGACGGCTACTGAACTATTCGTCGCAACGAGGCTGCTAAGACTAGCCACTCGCCCGACACTGCGCAATGTTTTCGCGAAGTTGAGCCAGCAAGATTGTACTGCCGGTTCACCTTCGATTGTTTCTGGATTGTTGCTATTTTGCGCCGCGCCGCTCGGTTTATCGGAGTAGCATCCCGCCACTTTGCGTGGTTCCAGGGTCAGCTCTTGGTGATATCCGGTGCCTGACTTTGCGAGCTCGAACCCATGGACAACGCGGTCCGATGGCCCCACCATCGCAGACGCACCAGCATAGGCCAACCATGTCCCAGATCGTGTTCAAGGAATCGCTCTCTTCTTCGATCCTGCGCATGCGCATTGATGCCCCGCGCATCGCCAAGAAACGCAAGGCTGGGCAGTTCATCATGGTGCGCCCAACTGCCCAAGACGAACGCCTACCGCTCACCATCGCGCACGCAGACGCAAATGCGGGCTGGGTGGAGATCATCTTCCAAATCGTAGGGCAAGGCACGACCTCGCTTGCTACGCTCAATGTGGGCGACAAAGTGGCGGATTTCGTGGGTCCACTCGGCAGGCCCACGCATATCGAGCAGTTTGGACGTGTTTTGTGTGTTGGGGGCGGCGTGGGAACGGCCCCCTTGCACCCAATTGCTCGGGCGTTGGCCGAGGCAGGCAACGAGGTTACGACGGTAATCGGGGCGCGCAGCGGCGACTTATTGATGCTCGAGGCCGAGATGCGAAGCTTCAGCCACGCGGTGCACATTGCCACCGACGATGGTTCCGTCGGCCACCACGGGTTCGTCACCGAGGTCGTAAAGCAACTCCTCGAGACCGTAGCTTTCGACTTCGCCGTTGTCATCGGCCCTGCGATGATGATGCGCTTCACGAGCGAGCTCATCGTGGCCAAAGGGATCCGCACGGTGGCCTCGCTCAACCCAATTATGGTGGACGGCACGGGCATGTGCGGTGGCTGCCGGGTGACCGTGCATGGGAAGACTCAGTTCGCCTGTGTCGATGGTCCAGAGTTCGACGCCTCGGGCATCGATTGGACCGAGCTCACCAAGCGACTGGGTAGCTATCGCGCATTCGAAGAAAAGCGTCGCGACGAGCATCAATGTAAGCTGAAGGTGACCCCATGACCGAGTCCACCGAGCCCAAGAAGAAGAGCAAACTCCGCCCGCGCAACGACATGCCGGAACAGGCCCCCGAGGTGCGTCGGGCCAATTTCGCAGAAGTCCCGTTTGGCTACACCGAAGCCCTGGCAATCGACGAGGCCACGCGCTGCATTCAGTGCAAAAACCCGCTCTGCGTCGCGGGCTGCCCAGTTCAGATCGCGATCCCCGAGTTTATTGCGCTCATCGCCCGTGGCGACTTTGGGGCAGCAGCGCGCAAGCTCAAGGAAACCAACTCACTCCCGTCCATCTGTGGTCGCGTCTGTCCGCAAGAGGACCAATGCGAGAAGCTTTGCATCCTCGCCAAGAAGGGCATGCCGGTCGCCATTGGCAATCTCGAGCGTTTTGCCGCTGACTGGGAACGCGACCACGACGCAGCCCAGTTGCCTGCCAAAAAGCCGCTCAATGGCAAGCGCGTCGCCATTGTCGGCAGCGGCCCGGCAGGCCTCACCGTTGCCGGCGAGCTCGTCAAATGGGGGTTTGACGTCACGGTCTTCGAAGCGCTACATCAACCCGGAGGCGTACTCGTCTATGGCATCCCCGAGTTTCGCCTTCCAAAAACCATTGTCCAAAGCGAAATCGACTACCTCTTGCGCCTTGGCGTGAAGCTCGAGAAGAACTTCGTCGTAGGCCGCACCGCCACCATCGACGAGCTCTTGAGCGAAGAGGGCTTCGACGCCGTATTCGTGGGTTCGGGTGCGGGCCTCCCCACATTTATGGGGATCCCGGGTGAGAATGCGATTGGCGTCTATAGCGCCAATGAGTATTTGACCCGGAGTAACCTGATGAAGGCTTACCAGAAGGACTCGACCACGCCGGTGCTACGCGGTGAACGAGTAGTCACGGTCGGCGGCGGCAATGTGGCAATGGATTCAGCGCGCACCGCGCTACGCCTGGGCGCCAACGAGTCGGTTATTGTCTACCGTCGCAGCATGACCGAGATGCCAGCGCGCTCAGCTGAGATCCACCACGCCCAAGAAGAAGGCATTCGGTTCGAGCTCCTGTGCAACCCGACCGCGATCCTGGCAGACGACAATGGCTTCGTGTGCGGGATCCGCTGCGTCCGCATGGAACTCGGCGAGCCCGACGCCTCGGGCCGTCGGCGACCGGTCGTAGTTCCTGGTAGCGATTTCGATATCCAGTGCAACGTCGTGATCATCGCCATCGGCAATCGCCCGAACCCGCTGATTCAAGACACCACGCCCGACATCAAGGTGTCCAAGTGGGGCACCATCATTGCGGGTGAGCAAGATGGCCGCACACCGAAGCCAGGTGTCTACGCTGGCGGCGACGTTGTAACCGGTGCGGCAACGGTCATTCTGGCGATGGGAGCCGGAAAGGCGGCCGCGCGCAGTATTATCGAGGATCTCTTGGGCAAGGAAGCTCTGGACGATCCGCCGCCACGCGACGCGGTAGAACTCGAACATCGCGACGAACCCTAATTCGCCCGCTCGCCGCCCAACCCTGCCCGCGCAAAAACTTCTACCGCTCAGCGTGGCGTACCATCGCCACGGCGGGTCCGATCATCCGGTCATCGTAGAAGAAGTGGTGCAGAAAACCCGCCTTCTCAAAGGCGCGGCGTGCGGCAAAGTGGTGCACGCTCGATTTCCCAAAGCAGATTTGCGGTTTGAGCGCATCGACGAGCTCGTCGTAGGCCAACCGAATCGCAACGCTTCCAATCCCAACGAAACGCCGATCGCGCGGACCAACGAGGACGTCCAATTGAACGGCATCGTCGCGAATGACCCGAGCGACGCTGGTACCTCGAAGGTAAGCACCGGCGCGCGTGCGCCAACGCAAGTACCCGACAGGTTCGTCGCTTACCAGCACGATTCGATGGTCGACATCGCCCCGCGGCGCGGCCAAAAGCGCCAGATTATCAGCGGGCTTGCCCCAAGACAGCTCGACGTCCGACATTTCAAGCCATTGCTGGATAAGCAGCATATCCTCCGACAACGGGAAGCGTAGAGCCACACGAGCAGCCAACGTGAGCTGGACTGAGCTTCTCACGTCTTCGTAGCTGTCGATCAAGGGGAGCATATCAACCTGATTGGATTACTCGCTCATGCAATTAAAGCTTTGGCGCCGCCAACGCATTCCCGCAACTGATCAAATAATTTTCAGTGTGCCAAGCTGCGACAACCGAAGCCCTTGCGCGGGTGCGCCCACATGATCGTGTCGTCACAGTGAGTTTTCGATCATGAAACACATTGAGCGACGTTATTCAACTTAGCCGCATGAAAGTAGCCAAAATTGGGCTATTCAACGGGCTTCTGGACGCGCCCCAATTGCGGGGGCAGTGTCCGCTCCACGACCAACCGCTTCACCCCGTCGCCCCGCAACACGGTCAAGCGCACAGTCGTCCCACGCTCACCCGCAAGCGACTGGTGCAGCTCTTCCTCGCTCAGCGGTCGCACGTCGCGCCCCTCGATCAAAATCACCTCGTCACCCACGCGCAACCCCGCCCGGGAGGCCCCAAGACCCTCCGGCACTTCGCGCACGTAGAGATGCCCGTCACTATCGCGCCCAAACTTGGCGCCCACGGTGCCGTGCTGGGGCGCGCAAGCGGCGACGAGAAGCAATGTGACACCAAGAAGAACAACGCAGCCCGCCTGAACGAGCGCCGGGATGGTGCGCTGATTGCGCGCCTCACGAGCGCCGCTTCTGGTGCCTGAAAGCTGAGACACTGGCAATGAGATACTCCGAGATCTGCTCGAAAGCTCGTGGCTCGGTGTGCCTAACCGGTCCCGCGGCCGCCATTTTGAAGCTCTCTTTGAGGGATTGGTTTGGTCCGTCGCGGCCACGACAATCGCGCGCAACGCGGATTGAGCGCGAACTTCCGGCACTTTCCCTTGACGACACGCGCCGGTTGCGTATCTTTCGGGCCCTTCCGCCAACTTAGCTCAGTGGTAGAGCAGCGGTTTCGTAAACCGCAGGTCCCGAGTTCAAGTCTCGGAGTTGGCTCCAAGAATCCTGCTGGATTGTCGATTTGGGGTTTTGGAGTTTCGCCCAGGCTTGGGGCAAAACCCTCGACGATAGATCTGGTAGCGCCGCGGCTGGAATCACGAGGGTTTTGGTCGAGCTCTTGAGGTAGCGCTCATGAGCACCGAGGTCGGCGTGGCCAGCGAGTTTCTGCGCCTCTTGTGCGGTGACGCCTGTGTTGGCAAGTGCCTGGACGAAGGCACGACGCCAAGAGTGAAAGTCCACAGGGCGGGTCATGGTAGTCGCTACGAGCAGCTCCCGCTCCCGGCCGGTCATCTTCCTGTTCTTGGTTGCTTCCCACTTGCGTGTCTCGGGGTTCCAGGTCTCGAGCCCGAAGCACCGGCGGAGGTCACTTCGCAATCCCTCGGCGTGGCTAACGCCCATCTTCGTTTCACCTGCACGCTTTCCACGCAGCGCGGGGAAAATAGGGCCTTCAGTTGGTCGTCCATTTAGCTCCCACCAGTAGCGTAGGATCGGC